>OBXB01000046.1_pt1 | contig 36909 bp, 20 predicted proteins | sample 1476581 | NCBI WGS metagenome assembly OBXB01 (sample SAMEA2580147, study PRJEB22360) | human gut metagenome | biome: human gut; feature: human-associated habitat; material: faeces | place: Denmark | collected 2008/2010
TCTTCCTAATGATGGTTTGGTTGCTTTTCATTATAGTTCTTATGGGACTTTTTGTCTGCATTCAAAAAGCTCTATAATCTCTATGGTGGTTTTACCCACTACAGAAATTATAGAGCCCTAATTCAAAGCAATCGGTTAACCGGTTGTTTTTTTGTGAAAAAATGTTAAAAAGTGTTGACAGTCATCCTATCTTTCTGTAAAATAGTAAGAGTCTTTTGGGGTATAGCCAAGCGGTAAGGCAAGGGACTTTGACTCCCTCATGCGTTGGTTCGAATCCAGCTACCCCAGTTTTATCTGAGGGTAAAAAGATAAACTATGGTCCGTTGGTCAAGGGGTTAAGACACCGCCTTTTCACGGCGGTAACACGGGTTCGAATCCCGTACGGACTATTAGTACCAGCTAGAGAAAGCTGGTTTTTTTGTATCCTTTTTGATAGAATAGAGAAGCTAATTGGCCAAAACAAGACCATTCATGCTATTCTAAAATTAAAGTCAATAGAAGCATCTGACGTGACTAAAAAGACTCATGTGATGATGACAGACATAGGTTCGCCTTGCCTTAAAATAAGAATGTCCAAGCGATTCACTGAAGTCTTTCACCTTTCTAGCAAGGAAGAGTTTAAGTTACTGCTTACTTTGATTGAGAAAAATAAATAAGGAATTTAAATGACATACTATAACGTTGGAAAGATTGTAAACACACAGGGCTTACAGGGGGAACTCCGTGTTTTGTCTGTAACGGATTTTGCGGATGAACGTTTTAAGAAGAAGAGTCTCCTAGCCCTTTTTGATGACAAAGATAACTACATCATGGATGTTGAAGTTGCCAGTCACCGTAAACACAAGAACTTTGATATTGTTAAGTTTAAGGGGCTTTACCATATCAATGATGTGGAGAAGTATAAGGGCTGCAGCCTCAAAGTTGCTGAGGAAAATCTAACAGACCTTGATGATGGGGAGTTTTACTACCATGAAATCATTGGTCTTGATGTTTATGAAGGGAATACCCTCATCGGTCAGGTTAAAGAGATTCTCCAACCGGGGGCCAACGACGTTTGGGTAGTGAAACGCAAAGGCAAGAAAGACTTGCTCCTGCCTTATATTCCACCAGTGGTTCTCGATGTTGATGTTGCGGCTGGCCGTATTGAGGTTGAACTCATGGAAGGGTTAGACGATGAAGATTGATATCTTGACGCTATTTCCAGATATGTTTGCTCCCTTAGAGCACTCCATCGTAGGCAAGGCCCAGGAAAAAGGTCTCTTAGAAATTAACTATCATAACTTCCGTGAGAATGCAGAGAAGGCTCGTCATGTGGATGATGAACCCTACGGTGGCGGACAAGGCATGTTGCTGCGTGCTCAGCCAATTTTTGATACCTTTGATAAACTACAGGTGACCAAACCTCGTGTCATTCTCTTAGATCCTGCAGGACGTACCTTTGACCAGGCCTATGCGGAAGAATTGGCTCAAGAAGAGGAGTTGGTCTTTATCTGTGGCCACTATGAGGGCTATGACGAACGCATCAAAACCTTAGTGACGGACGAAATCTCACTAGGAGACTTTGTCTTAACAGGTGGAGAGTTGGCTGCTATGACCATTGTAGATGCGACTGTCCGCTTGATTCCAGAGGTTTTGGGTAAGGAAGCCAGTCATAAGGATGATAGTTTTTCATCAGGGCTTTTGGAGTTTCCACAGTATACGCGTCCAGCTGAATTTCGTGGCATGAAGGTACCTGATGTTCTCTTGTCAGGACATCATGTCAATATTCGACGCTGGCGGATGGAGCAAAGTCTGCGTAAGACCTTAGAGCGTCGACCAGATCTTTTGGAAAACTATGATTTTACAGACGAAGAACGTCAGATTTTAGAAGAGATAAAAGCAGAAGGAAAATAAAATGTCAGAAGAAAAGATTTACGATATTACCATTATTGGTGGTGGACCAGTCGGTCTTTGGGCAGCTTTTTATGCTGGCCTACGTGGCATGACTGTTAATATTATTGAGAGTTTGTCAGAGCTTGGTGGTCAGCCTGCCATTCTCTACCCAGAAAAGAAAATCTACGATATTCCGGCCTTTCCTCAAACGACAGGTGCGGAATTGACAGAGAACCTCTTGATTCAGCTCAAGCGTTTTGAAGACCGTGTCGATATTCATTTGAAAGAGGAAGTACAAACCTTTGAGAAGACGGATGGTGTCTTCACGATAACGACTAGTAAGGGTCAACACTTGTCTAAGGCTGTCGTCATTGCTTGTGGAAATGGTGCTTTTGCTCCACGTCCTTTGGGTGTGGACAATGAAGAAGATTATGCGGACAATAACTTGTTCTATAATGTGCATAGTCTGGACCAATTTGCTGGCAAGAAGGTTGTGATTGCTGGTGGCGGTGATTCAGCCGTTGACTGGGCCAATCACTTGGATGGTATTGCTGAGAGTGTGACCTTGATTCACCGTCGTGATGCCTTTCGTGCCCATGAGCACAGTGTTGAGCTACTTCATCAATCGTCAGTTAATGTGATGACGCCTTATGTACCGCTTGAAATTAAGGGTGCGGATGGTTTTGTTCAAAGTTTGACGGTTCAAAAAGTGAAGTCAGACGAGGTTGAGGAATTGCCATTAGATTCCCTGATTGTCAGCTTTGGTTTCTCAACTAATAACAAAAATCTTCGCAATTGGAATGTCGATTACAAACGTTCAAGTATTGCGGTCAATCCTAAGTTTGAAACGTCGCAAGAAGGGGTTTACGCTATCGGTGATGCAGCAGAATATGACGGTAAAATTGATTTGATTGCTGTTGGTATGGGTGAAGCCCCTATCGCTATTAACCAAGCTATCCAATATATTAATCCAGATGGTAAGAACCGCCCAGTTCACTCAACGTCTTTGATTGAAGAATAATTTTAAAAGAAGACTTTGCTTTCAATTTCAAGAGAGACTTGTCTCTCTTTTTTCATGTTTAAAAACGTGGTATAATACAGCTATGGCTAGAACGAAAAAAACAAAAAAGGGGACGGATTCTAAGAGCAGTAAGAAGCGGCCCACAAAAGCAGAATTAGACAGACAGAAGGCGATTAAGCGGATGCTATGGACCTTCTTTTTTGCCTTTGTCTTAATTTTCCCAGTCTTTCGATTGGGTTTCTTTGGGATAACACTCTACAATTTCTTTCGTGTGTTTGTAGGCAGTCTGGCTTATCCATTGATTTTTGCCACCTATGTCTATCTTTTTGGGTTTAAATGGTTGCGTAAACATAGCAATTATGTGACGGGATTTTGGATGGCTTTTGTAGGCCTCTTGATAGAGTTTCATGCCTATCTCTTTACCTTAGATCGTATGGATGGTCTAGATATTTTCCCTGGAACGATGGATTTGCTTTTTGGGGAATTTGTGAGTGTGCAGGTAGCTCGCTTCACAGGGGGAGGTTTGTTAGGTGCTCTCTTGTATAAGCCTAGTTACTTCCTCTTTTCAAATCTTGGTAGTTTCATGATTGGTGGCTTGTTCATTCTCTTGGGTGCTTTTATTATGAGTCCCTGGGATGTTTTGGATGTCATTGATTATGCTAAAGCAGTATGGCAACGAGGTGCTGAAAAGCGTTTGGAACGAACAGCTCTACGGCAGGAGAAGAAGGCAGAGCGTCAGGCCCAGAAAGAGCGTGAAGCGCAAGAACGTGCTGAGGAAGAACGTCTGGCTGATTTGACCGTTGATGAAGAGACTGGCGAAATTTTAGAGGACGAAGCAGAGGAATTACCGAAAGAAGCCGAGATTTATACTCCCGAACCAGAAATCAGTGATTATGCCTCTGAGGTCTACGATGACAATTTTCCTCCAGAGGATTATGAGGATTTTCAAGCGAACGTCCCTCCTTATCCAGAAGATTTGCCAACCGAAGAGTTTCCACCATCTATGGTGGTTGAGGGCGATGATGCTCCTGTTGAGGTAGATTTTACACCTAAGGAGCTCTTGCAGTACAAACTCCCTACTATCGATCTTTTTGCACCGGACAAACCTAAAAGTCAGTCTAAAGAGAAAAACATTGTTCGTAAGAACATACGTATCCTTGAGGATACCTTCAAGAGTTTCAACATTGATGTCAAGGTTGAGCGGGCCGAAATTGGGCCATCTGTGACCAAGTACGAGGTCAAACCTGCTGTTGGGGTTCGGGTCAATCGTATATCCAATCTAGCGGATGACTTGGCTTTGGCTCTTGCCGCAAAAGATGTCCGTATTGAGGCGCCTATTCCTGGAAAATCTTTGGTTGGTATCGAAGTTCCTAACTCTGAGATTGCGACGGTGTCTTTCCGTGAACTTTGGGAGCAGGCTAAGACAGATCCTAATAAACTCTTGGAAGTTCCTCTTGGTAAGGCGGTTGACGGTTCGGCTCGTAGCTTTGATTTAGCTCGCATGCCTCACTTGTTAGTGGCTGGGTCAACAGGTTCTGGTAAATCAGTTGCGGTTAACGGAATCATCTCAAGTATTCTGATGAAGGCTCGCCCAGATCAGGTTAAGTTCCTCATGGTCGATCCTAAGATGGTTGAGCTCTCTGTTTACAACGATATTCCACATCTTCTCATCCCTGTGGTGACCAACCCACGTAAGGCGGCTAAGGCCCTACAAAAAGTGGTGGATGAGATGGAAAATCGTTACGAACTCTTTAGTAAGTTTGGTGTACGTAACATCGCTGGCTACAATGCCAAAGTTGAAGACTGGAATGCCCAATCGCAAGAGAAACAGATTCCTTTGCCTTTGATTGTGGTTATTGTCGATGAGTTAGCTGACTTGATGATGGTGGCCAGCAAGGAAGTGGAAGATGCTATCATCCGTCTGGGACAAAAGGCGCGTGCAGCAGGTATCCACATGATTCTTGCCACCCAACGTCCATCAGTTGATGTTATCTCTGGCTTAATTAAGGCCAATGTACCTTCTCGTGTGGCCTTTGCCGTGTCTTCTGGAACAGATAGTCGTACCATTTTGGATGAAAATGGAGCTGAAAAATTACTCGGACGTGGGGACATGCTTTTCAAACCTATTGATGAAAACCATCCCGTTCGTTTGCAAGGGTCTTTCATTTCTGATGATGATGTGGAACGCATTGTGACCTTTATCAAGGAACAAGCCTCAGCTGACTACGATGAGAGCTTCGACCCTGGTGATGTTTCTGAAAATGATTTTGGAGGAACTTCATCTGCCAATGGTGGGGGGTCAGAAGGCGATCCGCTTTTTGAGGAAGCTAAGGCTTTGGTATTGGAAACGCAAAAAGCAAGTGCATCCATGATTCAACGTCGTCTATCAGTTGGTTTCAACCGTGCCACTCGTTTGATGGAAGAATTGGAAGAAGCAGGTGTTATCGGACCAGCCGAAGGTACCAAACCTCGTAAGGTTTTGATGACTCAAGAATAATGATTTAAAGTGGCCTGTAGCCTATAATATTCTAAAATGACTAAAGGATATGAGAAATAACTGCGTTTAGTGGATTTCTCATATCCTTTTTTTATTGGTAGGGAGAATAGTTCTTACTTTAGAAAAAAACGCTTTCAAATTCACCTTTATTTTGTGTTATAATGAGTGTATGTATTACTTAGATAGAAAAGGAGAAAAAATGGACAACAGGGTAATCGTTCATTTTCACAGTATGAACGGTGAATATTCAAAATATAGCATGTGGAGGTGGCTAGATGGCTACTGGGGAAAGGATGCGTTTTTTTCAGGCCAAGATGACTTTGGCTTAATTGGAGAAGTATCATTTCCAGCATCCCGTTTTATTGATTCTGTAAATTTGTTGGTAAAAAGCGGGAACTGGTCTAGTCAAACACATGATTATCATATTCGTCGTTTTTTGGGGGATGCTCCCAATGAGATTTGGTTGGTAGAGGGAGATCCTGAAGTTTACTATTCAAAGCCAGCTGCTTTAACTAGCAGTTGCTTTACTGAACGTGACCATCATGCCTTTGACATGGCCATTCGTAAGAAAGAATTCGATCAAAAATGGGGCTTTCAAGGCTGGTTAGGTCACAAATATCATGCCAAAGAAACAGAATTTCGTTTGTGGGCTCCTTTGGCTCATCGTGTTCAGGTCCTCATCTATAGAAAAGATGGAAAACGTCCTCGCATCATTAAAATGAAAAGAGGGACAAGTATCAACAAGGATCACCATCAGTTAAATAATCAGGGTGTGTGGACAGCTAAAATCAAACAAAACTTAGATGGAGTGGCTTACCAATATCGTGTGTATCATGAAGAAAGATTCTACCAAGACACACGAGATCCTTACAGCCTGGCACTTAGCTTAGATAACAAAAAGAGTCTGGTCGTTAATCCAGAACGAATGATTCCAAAGGGCTATCAAAAAGTCACAAAAGCCAATGCCCACTGGCGAACAAAAAATCCTTGTTCTGCAGTCATTTGTGAAATGCATATCCGTGACTTCTCTAAGTCAAAGACTTCAGGAGTCAAAGAAAAATACAGAGGAACCTACCTCGGTGCTTGTCAAGAGGGAACAAAGAATGCTCATGGTGATGTGACTGGATTTGATTACATCAAGGGCATGGGATACAATTACATACAATTGCAACCTGTTTTTGACCACCATAAGACCTATGACGAAAAGGGCAATATCCTATACAACTGGGGATACGATCCTGAAAACTATAATGTTCCCGATCGCCAGTTTGCCGCTGACCAAAAGAATCCTTTAGCCCCTATCTTAGAACTGAAGAATATGATTCAGGCCTATCATAAGGCAGGTATTGGAGTTATTATGGACGTTGTTTATAATCACACCTACTCTTCTTACAGTTCACCCTTCCAATTGTCTGTACCGGCTTATTATTACCGTATGCATGACAATGGTTCGTTTCAAGATGGTTCTGGTTGTGGAAATGAAACAGCGAGTGAAAAGGAAATGTTTCGTAAGTATATGATTGATTCCTTGACTTACTGGGTTGAAGAATTTGGTGTTGATGGTTTTCGTTTTGACCTAATGGGATTGCATGATGTTGAAACAATGAATGCTGTCCGCTCAGCCATGGATGCTATTGATTCCCGTATTTTACTCTATGGTGAAGGATGGGATATGGGAATAGGTTTAGCCAGTGAACAAAAGGCTAAGAAGGATAATGCAGCCCTCCTTCCTCGTATAGGTTTCTTTAATGACAATTCACGTGATGCCGTTAAAGGGGCAGAAGTATATGGCCATATCAGTAAAGGTTTTGTTTCAGGTGCTCCAACAGAAGATAAAATTGCTAAGAGTCTCTTGGGAAGTCGTGGCTTTGTCAATTACTTGATGCCAGGACAAGTATTAAATTATATTGAGGCTCATGATAATTATAATCTTAACGATCTCATGAATCACTTACATCCTGAAGATTCTGAAGAAGATATTGAAAATCGTATTTACTTAGCTAATGCTTTAAATCTGAGCATGCAGGGAATGTGCTTCATGCAACTTGGTCAGGAGTTTCAACGGACTAAGATGGTGGGAACTGGACCTGATGGTGCCATTACCAATGAAGATGAACAACGTGCTATGAATAGCTATAATGCGCCAGATGAAGTTAATCAGGTGGACTGGAACCAAGTTACGCTTAAAAAAACTTTGATTGCCAAGGTTGCTAAGTTGATTGAAAGAAAAAAAACAAGTCCTGAATTTTCATACCATAGTTTCGCAGAAATTTATGATAATCTTTTTGTATTTAAAGCGGAGTATGACTCAGGTATTGTGGAATTACATGTTTCTGGTCATCTAAATAAAGCATTTGTTTTTAACAATGTGAAAAAAAGTTTAGATATTTTCTGACAGGGCATAGAAAATATGATATAATTTAGTAAACGCTTACATAGAGGCTTTGATAGCTCACGCATTATCTAGAAAAGTTTTAGTGTAGTAGAATTATCAATTTTCAGGAAGGAGAGATGATATGAAACATGATGAAGCTATGTATACATTTGGAATAGGTGAGAATTTCCATTTACAAAATTATCTAGGTTCACATGAGATAGATGGTAGTGAAGAGGGCTATGTTTTCCGTGTCTGGGCACCCCATGCTGAAAATGTTCAGGTGATTGGTGACTTTACAGGATGGTTTGACGAACCCTTAGACATGGTTAAAAATCATATTGGTGTTTGGGAGGTAACGTCAGACCTCCCAGAAGAAGGTCAGCTTTATAAGTTTTTGGTTAAGCGCAAGGGTGGTCAAGTGGTCGAAAAAATGGATCCTTTTGCCACTTACTTGGAACCTAGACCAGGAACAGGAGCTGTGATTCGTAAAAAAGTTGACAAAAAATGGAAAGATGGCCTTTGGATGGGCCGTCGTAAGCGTTTAGGTTTTCAAAAACGTCCCGTTAATATTTATGAAGTTCACGCCTCTTCTTGGAAGTTAAAAGAAGACGGTCAACCATACACCTTTAAAGAACTCAAAGAAGAGTTGATTCCATACTTGGTTGAGATGAAATACACACATGTTGAGTTTCTTCCTTTGATGGCTCACCCTCTAGGAATGAGTTGGGGTTATCAACTGATGGGGTATTTCGCTTTTGAACACACCTATGGTACACCAGAAGAACTCCAAGACTTCGTTGAAGCTTGTCACCAAAATAACATTGGTGTTCTGGTAGACTGGGTTCCAGGGCATTTTACTCAAAACGATGATGCCTTGGCATACTTTGATGGAACGCCAACATTTGAGTATCAAGATCATGACCGTGCCCACAATTATCGTTGGGGAGCCTTGAATTTTGATTTAGGAAAAAATCAAGTACAGTCTTTCCTTATCTCAAGTGCACTTTATTGGATTGAAAATTATCATATCGATGGTATCCGTGTAGATGCTGTATCTAATATGCTCTATTTGGACTACGATGAAGGTCCATGGCTACCAAATAGGGAAGGTGGAAATCGAAACTTAGAAGGCTATGGCTTCCTACAAAAATTGAACCGAGTCGTTAAAGAACGTCATCCAGGTGTTATGATGATTGCTGAAGAATCAACGGCAGCAACACCCATTACTCAGCCTATTGAAGAAGGCGGTTTAGGCTTCGACTTCAAATGGAACATGGGTTGGATGAATGATATTCTTAAGTTCTACGAAGAAGATCCAGTTTATCGTCAGTATGATTTCAATCTTATGACCTTCAGCTTCATGTACTGTTTCAATGAGCATTATGTCTTACCATTCTCACATGACGAAGTAGTACACGGTAAAAAGAGCATGATGCATAAGATGTGGGGCGATCGCTACAATCAATTTGCCGGCCTACGTAATCTCTATACTTATCAGCTTTGCCACCCAGGTAAAAAGTTGTTGTTCATGGGTTCTGAATTTGGCCAATTCCTAGAATGGAAGTATGACTACCAATTGGAATGGGTGAACCTTGAAGATAAATTGAACCAACAAATGCAAGAATTTACTAGCTTTGCTAATGGTTTCTATAAAGACCATCGAGCATTGTGGCAGATAGATGATTCGTACAGCGGTTTGGAAATCATTGATGCTGATAACCGTGCTGAAAGTGTTCTGTCATTCATTCGTTGGAGTGAAAAGGGTGAGTTCTTGGTATGTGTCTTCAACTTGGCACCAGTAGAGCGTAGAAACTTCACCATTGGATTACCAGTAGCGGGTATCTACCAAGAAGTTCTTAACACTGAAATGGAAGAATTTGGTGGTGTTTGGAAAGAAGGAAATCCTAATACGAAGACGAAAAAATCTAAGTGGAAGGATTATGAAAATACCCTTACCTTCACTTTGCCTGCACTTGGTGCAAGTATCTGGCGTGTGAAACGTCGTCTAAAATAACATTTTTAGTAACGATTTAGTTTTGCTATTATCGTGGAACGTAACAATAGCTTTATATTTATAATTTGTCATACTCAACTTCGTGAAAGAAAAACGTTAATAAGGAGTCTTATCCATCGCCGTCTTTCTCTTCAAACGATTAGAGGCTAAAACTAATTGGAGGAATTTACATGAAAAATGAAATGTTGGCTTTGATTCTTGCCGGTGGGCAAGGAACTCGTCTTGGGAAATTGACCCAAAGCATTGCCAAACCTGCGGTACAATTTGGTGGTCGCTACCGTATCATTGACTTCGGTTTGTCTAACTGTGCCAACTCTGGCATTAACAATGTTGGTGTTATTACTCAGTACCAACCATTGGCTTTGAACAGCCATATTGGTAATGGTTCAAGTTGGGGCTTGGATGGTGTAAATTCTGGTGTTTCAATTCTTCAACCATATTCTGCAAGTGAAGGAAACCGATGGTTTGAAGGAACTAGCCATGCCATCTACCAAAACATTGATTATATCGACACTATTAATCCTGAGTATGTCCTTATCTTGTCTGGTGACCATATCTACAAAATGGACTATGATGAAATGCTAGAATCACATAAGGATCATAATGCTAGTCTTACGGTAGCTGTATTAGATGTACCACTTAAAGAAGCAAGTCGCTTTGGTATCATGAATACTGATGCAAATAATCGCATTGTAGAATTTGAAGAAAAACCAGAACATCCAAAATCTACGAAAGCATCAATGGGTATTTACATCTTTGACTGGAAACGTCTACGCAACATGTTGGTATCAGCAGAAAAAGGTGGCATTGAAATGTCAGACTTTGGTAAACATGTTATTCCTGCTTACTTGGAAACTGGGGAAAGCGTTTATGCCTATGAATTTTCAGGTTATTGGAAAGATGTCGGTACTATCGAATCCCTTTGGGAAGCAAATATGGAATACATTTCACCAGAAAATGCTTTGGATAGCCGTAACCGCCAATGGAAGATTTACTCACGTAACATGATTGCTCCACCAAACTTCTTTGGTGAACATGCCCATGTTGAGGATTCCCTTGTAGTCGACGGTTCATTAGTTGATGGAACAGTTAAACATTCTGTCCTTTCAACCAATGCTCAAATTCGTGAAGGTGCTGTGGTTGAAGATTCAGTAATCATGAGTGGTGCAGTCATTGCTAAAGGTGCAAAAATTAAACGTGCCATTATCGGTGAAGGAGCACACATTTCTGAAGGCGTTGAAATTGACGGAACAGAAGAAGTGCAAGTCGTAGGATACAATGAAGTAGTGGGGGTACCAAAAGATGAAGATTGATAAATATTCTGCAATTCTAGGAAATACCGTAGGGTATCATGACATGGATGGTTTGACGGCACACCGTCCTATTGCCAGCCTACCATTTGGTGGAAAATATCGCCTCATCGACTTCCCTCTCTCTAATTTGGCTAATGCTGGTATTCGTAGCGTCTTTGGTATCTTCCAAAACGAAAACATTAGCTCAGTTTTTGACCACATTCGTTCTGGTCGTGAGTGGGGCTTGTCTACTCTCTTGAGTCACTACTACCTTGGTATTTACAATACTCCTGTTGAAAGCTCAACTGTTGATGAGGAATACTACCGTCAAATTTTGACTTATTTGAAACGTTCAGGATCAGATCAGACTGTAGCACTTAACAGTGATGTATTGGTTAACATTGACCTTAATCAAGTTTTCCACCTTCATAATACTACAGACCAAAAAATTACAGTAGTTTATAAGAAATTGCCAAAAGAACAGATTTCATCAGTTAACAGTGTGTTTGAAATCGATGAAACTGATAAGATTGTTTCGCATGAACTCTTCCAAGACAATGGTAAAGAAATTTATAACATGTCAACAGATATCTTTGTAGTTGACACTCCTTACTTGATTGAAAAATTGGAAGAAGAAGCTGCTAAGGAAGAACCTCGTAAACTACGCTATGTTCTTCGTGATTTGGCAGCTGCTGAGGGTGGATTCGCCTATGAATATACTGGCTATCTTTCAAATATCCATTCTGTAAAATCTTACTTTGACGCTAACTTGGATATGTTGGATACTCAAAAATTCTATTCACTCTTTGCTCCAAATCAAAAAGTGTATACAAAAGTGAAAAACGAAGAGCCAACTTACTACTCAAATAGTTCTGATGTTAAACGTTCTCAGTTTGCATCTGGTTCTATTGTACGTGGTCATGTTGAAGATTCAGTAGTGTCTCGTAATGTAGACTTGCAAGAAGGTTCTAGTGTGACGCACTCTGTTGTTTTCCCTCGTGTTGAAATTGGTAAAAATGCAACTGTTGATTACGCTATCGTTGATAAAGGTGTTACAATTGCTGATGGTGTAACCATTCGAGGAACTGAAAACAACCCTGTTGTTATTACAAAAGGAAGCGTTGTAACAGAGGATATTGTACGATGAAAGTTTTATTTGTAGCAGCTGAAGGTGCACCTTTTGCTAAAACAGGTGGTCTTGGTGATGTAATCGGTGCTCTTCCTAAATCATTAGTTAAAGATGGAAATGAAGTTGCTGTTATTCTTCCTTACTACAATATGATTGCCGCAAAATTTGGTGATCAAATGGAAGATTTAGGCTACTTCTACACGAAATTGGGATGGCGTTGGCAATATGTTGGCATGAAGAAAACCACCCATGAAGGTGTTGACTTCTACTTCGTGGATAACGAACAATACTTCAATCGTGGAACAGTTTATGGTGAATGGGATGACGGCGAACGTTTTGCTTATTTCCAATTGGCAGCCTTGGAGTTAATGGAAAAAATTGACTTCATTCCAGATGTTCTTCATGTGCATGATTACCACACAGCCATGATTCCTTTCTTGCTTAAGGAAAAATACCACTGGATTAAAGCCTATAAAAATATCAGGACTGTCTTTACCATTCATAATATTGAATTCCAAGGTCAATTTGATAGTGGCATGTTGGGCGATCTTTTCGGCGTGGGCTATGAACGTTATGAAGATGGAACACTTCGTTGGAACAACTGTCTCAACTGGATGAAAGCTGCTGTGCTTTATGCCGATCGTGTAACAACTGTTTCACCATCATATGCAGAAGAAATTAAAACACCTGAATTTGGTAAAGGCCTAGACCAAATTATGCGTATGGAATCAGGTAAGTTATCTGGTATTGTTAATGGTATCGATACAGACCTCCTTGACCCAGAAACAGATACTCATATTCCTTATCATTTTTCCGTTAAAGATTTGTCTGGTAAGGCCAAAGATAAAGCTGCCCTTCAAGAACGTGTTGGCTTGCCGGTACGCAAAGACGTCCCTTTGATTGGTATGGTTTCACGTTTGACTGACCAAAAAGGATTTGACTTGGTTGTTAATGAATTGCATAACATTTTGCAACATGATGTTCAGGTTGTTCTTTTGGGAACAGGTTATGGCGATTATGAACATTCTTTCTCTTGGTTTGGACAAGCCTATCCTCAAAAAATGTCAGCCAATATCACATTTAACCTTGAATTGGCACAACAAATTTATGCAGGCTGTGACATTTTCCTAATGCCTTCTGCTTTTGAACCATGTGGACTTTCTCAAATGATGTCTATGCGTTACGGTACTTTGCCAGTAGTTAGCGAAGTCGGTGGCTTGCGCGATACGGTTGAACCCTACAACGCTGTTACTGGTGAGGGTACAGGTTTCTCATTTGGTAACTTCTCTGGTTACTGGATGGTACAAACCCTTGAAAAAGCGCTTGATCTTTATGAAGATGATCCTAAGGCTTGGAGAAAATTGCAAGATAATGCAATGACTCGTGACTTCTCATGGGATACTGCAAGCTTGGCATATGTTGATTTATATAAGCAATTAGTTTAAAACGATGATAACTTTTCTCAATTTGAGAAAAGTTATTTCGTGTCATGAGAAAGATTACTCACATTTTAACCATGACAGGGAATGTCTTGTAAAGGCGAATGAAGTTCTAGAACTTCTTCACAAAGTTCATTTTTTAACCTACAAGGATTTGCTTTGATGTGGTATAATCTACATAACTAGTATGTAGTCTGCTTGAACATACTAGAATACGAAGAGATATTCTCCTAAAAATAAGTGATGACATTCTCCTCATATTACTTTGTGATTGGGATGATAGGTCTTATCTAATAACGCCTTTAAAAGGGGCAATGTGATCTTAGTCCTCTCTGCTGTCTATGATTGGTGTTTTATCAGAAAAAGATTTCCCCTTTCGTCTGTGCCATTAATTATGGTAACTCTCGAAATAGGATGTCCTATTTAGGGGATGTCTTGTGATTTACTGCTTTAAATTGCATTTGAGATAATGGCAATTAAGAAAGGATTTCTATGCAACTTGAAAATTTAACTCCAGAACAATTTATTCGTGACTTTAAAGACACACTCCACCAAGAACAACTCATCAAGGTTGCCAAAGCAACACCAACTGAAATTTTTACAGCCTTGGCTGGTTTGATTCGTAAGTATTACACGAACACATGGATTACACGTAATCATGAACTTTCAGAAAAACAAGAAAAGATTGCTTACTACTTCTCAATTGAGTTTCTTCCAGGTCGTATGTTGGAAACTAACCTTCTTAACCTTGGTATTCTTGATGTTGTTAAAGAAGGTTTTGCGGAACTTGACATTGACTTCCGTGAAGTTGTAGAAGCAGAGCATGACATGGCTCTTGGTAATGGTGGTCTTGGTCGTTTGGCAGCTGCTTTCATGGATTCACTTGCGACTACTGGTTACCCAGGTTTCGGTAATGGTCTTCGTTACCGTTATGGACTCTTTAAACAACGTATCGTTGATGGTTACCAAGTGGAACTGCCAGATGGTTGGTTTGGTTCAACAGGAAATGTTTGGGAAACTCGTAAAGACCATGATATTGTAAATGTTAAACTTTATGGTGATGTTTACCTTGAAGCTAACGAAGAAGGCCGTATTGTTCCAACTTATAAGAACGCTCAAGTTCTTCGTGCTGTTCCTTACGATGTGCCACAAATTGGTTTCCAAAACGACGTCATTAACAACCTTCGTCTTTGGGATGTTGAAATTCCTGAAGAATACGAATTGGACTACAGAACATTGGAAGATCGCCGTCGTGTGAAAAATATCACAGCTATTCTTTATCCAGATGATTCAACTGTCGAAGGAAAAGAATTGCGTTTGGTTCAAGAGTACTTCATGACAAGTGCAGGTCTCCAAACAATCATTAAATCTTATCTCAAGATGGGCTTGCCATTGAAAGATATCCATAAAAAAGTCTCTGTCCATATCAATGATACTCACCCAGCGGTTGCGCCAGCTGAATTTATGCGTCTCCTTCTTGACGAATACGGACTTTCATGGATTGATGCTTGGAATGCCACTGTTAAGACCATGAGTTACACTAACCACACTATTCTTCAAGAAGCCCTTGAAAAATGGGATCAAGAACTCTTCAAACGTGTTCTTCCACGTGTTTACCAAATTATTTTGGAAATCGATAACCGTTATGTAGCTGAAATGGCTGGATGTGGTGTTGCTGCGGATGTTATCGAACGCACACGTATTGTGAAAGACAACCAAGTGCACATGGCTAACCTTTCAATCATTGGTGGTCACTCAGTCAACGGGGTTGCTAAACTTCACACAGAGCTTCTTAAAGAAGATACTCTCCACGATTTCTATACTATTTATCCTGAAAAATTCAATAACAAGACTAATGGTATTGTTCAACGTCGTTGGACACAAATTGCAGCACCAGAACTTTCTGCAGCTATTGATGATGTGATTGGTAACGGTTGGCGTAAAGACATCCATGAGCTTGAAAATCTGACAACTTACTTGGATGATAAAGCAGTCTTGAACCAATTCTATCAAGTTAAGACAGCAGCTAAACAACGTTTGGCAGACTACATCAAGGAAAGTACAGGCATTGAAGTATCTACAGATGCTATCTTCGACGTTCAAGTTAAACGTCTTCACGCTTACAAACGTCAATTGCTTAATCTCCTTCACATTATCAAACTTTACTGGGATCTTAAAGATAATCCAGATAAAGACATGGTACCACGTGTCTTCATCTTTGGTGCTAAAGCTGCTCCTGGATATCACTTCGCTAAATCAGTTATCAAACTTATCAATGAAGTGGCTAACCTTGTCAATAATGATGAAAGCCTCCAAGGCAAACTTAAGGTTGTTTTCCTTGAAAACTACCGTGTAAGCTTGGCTGAAATTATTATCCCAGCAGCTGATGTCTCTGAACAAATCTCATTGGCTTCTAAAGAAGCATCTGGTACATCAAACATGAAATTCATGATGACCGGTGCCATTACTTTGGCAACACTTGACGGTGCCAACATTGAAATCAAAGACGAAGTTGGTGATGAAAATGTTGTCATCTTCGGTATGAACAAAGACGAAGTTTACGAACACTATGCTCGTCACGATTATTATTCTCGTGCAGTTTATGAAAATAACCCTGTGATTCGTCGTGTTGTTGATACTTTTGTCAATGGTACTATTCCAAATGCTCAATCAGAAGGTACTGAAATCTATGAAGCGCTTATCACACATAACGATGAGTACTTCCTCTTGGAAGACTTCGCAGCTTATGTAGAAGCTCAAGAGAAAATCGATGCGCTTTATCGTGACCATGACAAGTGGGCACGCATGAGCTTGGCTAATATTGCTAAATCTCATAAATTTACTTCTGATGATACTATCACAGAATACGCTAAAGAAATTTGGGAATTGAAAAAATAAGCGAAAGCTAATACATCAAAAAAACAACGGCTAGAAATGGTCGTTGTTTTTGATTGCAGACAAAGTCTCAATATATGTAGGTTTCTAGGTTTCATTCTGAAAAAATAACTTTGTATATATTGTGAATAAAACCAATCAAATGACTTTATCAGTCCCTACTAAAAGGAAGCTGAGTTAACAACATGATTATCTCATCAAGTATTTCTTTAAATGAGATGCCATTAGTATAACTGTATTTTCTTGCGTAGTTTTGCCATTGTTGGTTTTGGGTTTCATCATTTTTAAATAATTTAAGAAGTTCAATATTTTTATTGTAATCAAATGTGGTACCACGAAATGCAAATGTTCTTTTTATGGCTAATTGGAGCTGTAAGGTGTCAATTTCTTCCCTCTTCAATTTTGAAAGAATATAAATGTCATAAAAGTCTTTGCTACGGCTATTCAAAAAGTTTCTAGAGTATATCGTTTGTAGCTTTTCAGCAATAATGGTTTCAATGGGATAAGCAATGATTGGGAAGTGGTCATCTTCAAAAAGAGATTTATAGTCGTAATGAATAGGGTGTGGCGTTACAATATCCCCTGTTGCGATATCTAAATGAACCATTTGTTTGATGTTTTCTAGCTGGCAAAGAATGCTGGCCCGGTACCCACTGTAAAGGTCACTTTCTTTAATAGAAACTATAGATTGGAGCGTAAAGTTGATACCCTCTATTGGAATCGCAAGAATATCCTTGAGTTGCTTCTCAACATTTTCAAATGATAGTGTGATGTTCTGGAATAGAAAGTCAATATCGACAGTACTACGTGATTCAACGCCAATGACATTCGAGAGAAGAAAGCCTCCTTTAAAGATATAGTTTCTTGAGTATGAACTCTGGCTTAACTTTTTTAAAATCATTTCAAGAAAATAATAGGTCATCACGGAGTTAAAGGTTAAGCCAGTTTGCTTAGAAATTTTGTGGCAGAGTAGGGTTAATGTTGCTTTGTTCACATAAGAACCTCCAGAGTTTGCTTGATATCTTTTATGGCCTGCATTTTAGTAGCATAGTCATAAAGTTTACCTATATTCTTATTCGGATTTTTAGCAAAACTCTGAAGTGTTTTCACAAAAAGTTCTGTATCAATGTGATTTCGGTTAATAATTAAATCGCAAATAGTTCGCTCTAGGTCATAAGCCTGAACGTAGTTTCCCATTGGAGTTTTAATGCGTGTGACTCCAATCTCGATAAAATTCTTAGTTGTCGTATGGATTAGGAGATTGGAAGGTGGGGTGTTAAAGCGATAACCTCTAGGTACAGTTACCTCAAAATATTGAGGAATCTCGTCAGTAACGCCTAATAGATATAATGCAGATGTGTAAGAGTAGATAGCCTTTGAAAATCTATATTGAAAAAAGTAATAGTCGTCATAGTCCCCGTTAGCATCTAGATAAATTCCTTTTTCAACTCGAAAAATAGTTCCTTCCTGTTCTAACCTAGTTAGATAGACAGTGGGTATGCCAAGAGTTTTACAGTCTTTATAAGTAATGATGCCATTATGATGTGCAAGATGGTGCAGCATTCTTTCTTTATTTGACATACCATCCCCCCTTTTGTTGCGTTTATACATCAATTTTATCTTTTTTGTAGTGTAGACGCAACATTTTTCGATGCTAGCTGTTTCTGAAGTCTTCGGAATCTTTTAGTCATCCTTACTTGAAGTTTGCAACTGTTCGCTAAGATGATATAATGGCCTATAGATATAGGCATCAGAAAAGGGGGAAATGTTATGGCTTTACGTAGCCAATTAATTACCAAGGAGTTTCCAGATTTAGATAGGGTGGAGCGTTTGAATAATGAGGCCTTTCCAGAGGAAGAACGTATTCCATTGAGTGAGTTCTTACAACTGGATGGTCGTGAGGATTATCATTTCTTTGCCTTTTATGACGAAGATGATTTTATTGGCTTTGCCTCAGTTCTCTATAATGCTAAGGTTTTTTATGTTAGCTTTTTTGCTATTGTTCCTCAAATGAGGAGTCATGGCTATGGTAGTGAAATCATTAATAAATTAGTGGAGTTTTATGGGCCAACACGATCCATGGTTTTAGAGGTGGAGCGTTTGGATGAGCCTAATGATAATCCAGAGCAACGTGCGGCTCGTTGGGATTTCTACAAGCGTAATGGTTTTAAGACGTCAAATGCCTTTCTGGAATATGAGGGCTTGAGTTTTGAGATTCTCTATCGTGGAGATCATTTTGATGAAGCAGCTTACAGAGAGATTTTCCATAAACTTCAGGAAAATGCTTATTTTGACTTTAAGATTAAACATCGTCACTTGAGTGATTTATAAGGTAGGGAAGCAGGTTAGATACGACCTGCTTTTCATCTATTTTCAAGATTGTCAACCGTTTTCAGTATAATTTGCTGTCCTATGATATAATGGAAGTACTATGAAGAAAGCAACTTTACAGTATTTGGCAAGTGCCTTGGCTGTAATCCTTATACTTGGTCTTGTGGTTTTCGACCGTCGTCGAAACCAATATCTGGTCAAGAGGGTCAAAGACCCAGAAATTTCCTACATTTATCAGGCTTCTTTGGAAAATTTAGACAGACTGGCTCTGAGTCAGGCTGGGGTCATCCAATCTTATCAAATTGATCCAATGTCGGTGCGTAAGGAGGATGGAAAGATTCGTCTATCCCTCCATATCAATCATTCCTATGATAAACAGGTCAATCTTGTCCTAAAGTCGGATGCTTATGGTGATTTGTCAGTAGTTCAAGCGACGCCGTCGGATGCTCTGAAGCTAGCCTTGACAGATGAGGCCTATCAGAAACGCTTGGCTGTGATTTCGCAAAAAGCCGATGTGATTATAGCCCGTGACCACTGGGATCAGGCGATTAAGCCGGCCTATGTGGCTCAGGTAAGAAGTAAAATGAAAAAGACTTCTCTGGACCACTTTGACAACACCTTGAATGACATTGATCAAGAAAGTAAGGAAGTTGGTTCTGATACTTATGCAGCCTTTTTCCAAGCTTCTCAGTTACCTAACCATGACAAGCTTAATTTGGTTATGAACCATATGCAGGTTTATGTGGATAAGTACCAGTTTCTCCAACTTGGGAAGTCGGGTTATAAATTTTCCAAACAACTTGAGCCAACCAGTCCTTTTTATAGCTACTTCCGGGAAGCTATCATGGAAACCTATCAGACGGATCAGGGCTTGGGTGTGGATGAGTTAGGCATCAAGCTCCATCTATTCAGATCTTGGATTGACAAACAGTCTATGGACTATATTAGAACCAACTACAAGGGCAAGACGGATTTGGATAAGCTTTTGGCCTATAGCAAGGACAAGAAGATTAATCTGGATTACACCACAGGTGCTTCCTTCCATAATCGAACTTTAGGTGATTTCACCTATCCGCATAATATGAAAATTCAGTTGCCTCAGACTAGCATTATGGGGCCCTACGGTGTTAGTAATGCCCGTTTTATTGAATTCATTGTCAATATGGATACAGGAAAATTTGTATCCGAATGGAATGTTTACAAGAAAAAGAAAGATGGTAGCATCGACTCTAATCCTAAGCATTATAAGATAGAGGATGGGGCTGATATTGCCGATACAGACTCGGCTAACTATGGTCTGTCTAAGGGCCTCAATGCCGATTTACCGGCTTACCTCAATAACAGCCACACCTATCTGGATGTTCATCATCCTGCTGATAATGCCATCAGACGGAAAATGGTTAAGAAGTGGAAAAATCCGAGGAATGTGCTAAACGGTGGAAACTATGCCGATATTGTTAAAAAAGGAGGCTTGAAAGATCTTGAAACATGGAGACACGTTAAAGCTGAAGACCGCCTTCAGGTCTACAATGCCTATCTGGATCATATTCGTTCTACTTTTGTGCTTGATGGTTTTGACAGCTTTTACCAAGAAACCTATAAGTTCCAAGGTCAAGGAGGAAGCCAAGCAAACGGAAACCCTTGATAAGGTTCTCGTATCTAAAAATTTCTATCGGGTCAGAGATGCCTACGCCATCAAACTTTATGGACAGGATGAGGGAATGTCCTTTGATGTTGCTAATCAAAGACTCTTTGGATCAAACATTGCCATTAAGGATGGTATCTTGTATGGGTCTAGTCTTGGTGATTTGACGATTGAGGATTATTTTCAAGGGGAGTTGTCCTACCTCTTAGGGGCGACTCAAAAGCTCCCTGTGGATAAGGCTCGCATTAAAGCCGACCACTATACCCAGGACATCCGCTTGAATCGGGTTTGGTCTGATCTTAAGGATCAAGAAACCTCTAACAGTATTATTTCGCAGTTTCAGGACAAGACTTTGCTCAAGTTGCGCATTAGTTATAACAAGGATTTCCTTCCAACTAAGATTCAAGGCTTTTACAATAGTCAAAAGCTTAACGGCTGGCAGGACTTATTTTACATTGACTATCCCTATGCCAATCAGGTGGCCTTTGAACAGGCTCAAGACGTCTATATTCAAAATATTCAGTACTTGGAAGCTCACCCCAAAGAGGAGACAGGTGACTAGTACTTGCATAGAAAAAGCGCCTTTATCACATGTTGATAAAGGTGCTTTGCTTTATGACAGTTTAGTTTTGATGTTTAAGGGCTACTAATTCTGGGAAAAGCTTGTCCAGGATTTTTGGAGTGATAGCTTGACCCGGTCCTTCGGCACAGTAGGTGTGCATATACATGGAAGGGTTAAAGTTAAGCTCAATGCAGGTGCAATGCGGATTTTCCTTGATGGCAATTTGCGTTTCATCTGGAATTATCAGGTCAACCCCACAAGCCCAGGCTCCCATGCTAGTTGCCATGGCTGCGGCCAATTCTTGGTAAGAGGAATCCATAATCTCAGTGACATCAATAGAGTCGCCACCTGTAGAGATGTTAGAGTTACGGCGTAGGTTAACCTTTTTCCCATCAGGAAGGACATCGTCAGGTGTGTAGCCTTGTTGGGCCAACATTAGTTGTTCGATGTCTCCTAAGGCAATAATTTCAAGCGGTGAGCGGTGGTCGTGGCCACGCAATGGATTGGCATTTTTCTGAGCAACCAATTCACGGATAGTGTGTTTGCCATCCCCAACGACATTTGCAGCAACACGAAGGAGGACAGCCTCACAATGCCCGTCCAAGATGAAGAAACGGTATTCAGTACCCGGTATAAATTCTTCAACCAGGACTGCGGTATCTTCTGCGAAGGCAATTTCAAGGGCTTTTTGATAGTTTTCAAGACTGGCAGGTTCTTGGAAAATGGAGATTCCCAAACCAAAGTTGGTTGATTTTGGTTTGACCACGATTTGTTTGTTCTTGATTAGAGGGTAATAGGCAAGTCCTTGCTCAAGGCTGGTAAATTCGTCACCAGTAGGAACTGGAAAGCCAGCATCTGCCAGAATCTTCTTAGTCACAGTTTTATTGGCCATGGCAAGAGGGACCACGTAGTTGTCTTTTGAAGTCATATTACCGTTCTTGACGTATTCGACATGGTCTTTGTGCCAGAGTTTGAGGAATTGGTCCTGTTCATCCAAAATGTCGAAATTGATTCCCTTTTGGATAGCATCAAAAAGCAACATCTGTGTAGAGAGCTCCATCTCTTCGTAGCCCTTGAGGGCATAATGAGCGGTCCAATCATAGTCCTGATAGGCCAGCGCCTTGTTCAAGGCAAAGTCGGCTAGGGACTTGTCTTTGATATAAGGTAAGAGTTGCGCAGAGAGCGTCTGTTTTGGATCCGCAAAGGTTGCCTTGACTTGCTTAACCAAATCTTGATGATAGTCACCAAGTCCAAAGTGTTGAACCAATTGGTCTAGGGCTTTAATAATATCCTTAGTTTCGGCCATAGCTTGATCAGGTAGTGGTTCTAGCGGATGAGAAAGAGCAATTTTCTCATTTAGTGCGTGACCTTGAGCTAGAACTTGATCGACATTTTCAGGGCTATCAAGCCAAAGGAAGGCTAAAATGAGCAAGTGTACAGTGTCCATAGTAGTCTGGCTAATACCGATACGCTCAAAGGGATTGAGGTCGAAGTTACGGAATTCCAGATAGGTAATTCCCTTGTCCAGGAAGGAACGATTAGCCTTTTGGCCACGGAAACGAACAGCTGAATAAAATTCCTTCTCGGCAATCAAATCACCATTGGCAATATAGGTTTCGATATCGGAGACGTAGTCTTCAAGATTATCAAAGGATACTTGAATTTCTTCCTTATTGACATAGCCGTGGTCACTGTTACGGAAGGAACGCACAGGTTCTGGAACTTCTTGGTCGAAGAAGCCTTGCTCAGCAATAGGTGCAGCCCCAAAGAGATAGGTAATCACCCAACGGTAGCGCAAGTAGTTTTGAGCCAACTTAAGATAGAGGGCATTCTTGAAGGCAATCATATCGGTCTGATTACTTTCTTGGAACAGGGCCTCAACCAAATCTTTACCCAGTTCCATATTATAGTGGATACCTGAGATAGCTTGTAGTTTAGTTCCGTATTTTTCAGCCAAGTAGTTACGATAATGGCGTTCGAATTCATTTTCCAGTTGGGCAACTTGAATCTCTTCGGCTTTGATGCGAGGTGGCATAGAGAGGGGCCAGAGAACCTCGTCTTGAGAAATCGAACGTCCGGTCACATCGGTAATAGCTCCTAGAAGACGACGAGCCTCAGTGGTGGATTTGGCAACTGGCGTAATGAGCTCCATCTGAAACTCACAAAAGTCAGTCTGAATATAGGGGTGGAAACTACGAGCTCCCAGACAGGATGGGTGAGGCGTATGTGCTAATTTTCCCTGTCTATCGACACGAAGACTTTCGCGTTCAATTCCAAAGTTAGCTTGGAGAATGGGGCTGGTAGACTCCAGCTTTTGAAGCAGTTGGTTTATAGTCATAGAATCACCTTTTCATCTAATGTTAGTGATAGTCTATTATAAATAGGAGAATAAAACAACTTTCCGCTACGGTTAAGGGGAATTTCCGAATGTTGTAGATAAGTTTGTGAAAAATGAACAGATTATGGGCAGAATAATGAGGAAATCAGAACAAATCCTAGTCATATAGCATTTTACTTGCAATTTAAGTCACATTAACCTATACTATAAGTAACATCTATATTAAAACGAAGTCTCCCTAGGGCCCATCCCTCAGGGGCTTTTATATGCTCTCAAAAGGGTATAACTGTTCTTTTATAGATAAAATATGAGCATTTTGACTGTTCTTATAAAACTTTGCTCTGCATAGAGCAGACGATATTTTTCGCCGTGGCAACAGTTGTCTAAATCTGCTCAGTCTTGTTTAGAGCAGAGTAAGATGCTAACAGTTCGCTCTGCCCACCAGCGATGCTTTCGCCGTGATGACATAGCGAACTCGCCTTATCTAACGCTGCTTACAACACGCTCTGCTCAGGACAGGAGATGTTTTTCGCCGTGGTAGGGGTCATCCTGAACCTATTTGCACTTGTTCGAAGTTGCTCACGATTCGACAGCTCGCTCTGCCCACCAGCGATGCTTTGCCGTGATGGATTACAGGACTAGCTTATATCTATCAATGCCTGAAACACGCTCTGCTCAGGGCAGACGATATTTTTCGCCGTGGCAATAGTTATAGAAGTCAAGAGACTTCTATAACTCGGAAGTTTTGAGACTTTGGCTCAAAACTTAGCTATGAGATTCCGAAGGAAGCTGCTAGCGTCCGAAGCCACTTAAGAAAGCATCAAAAAAGTAAAAAAACAACAAATAAAATGGAGGTAACTATGTTTCAAACCCTGATCGCCCAGATAAAGGAATACAAGAAACCCTCAATCCTAGCGTCCCTCTTCATGACGCTAGAAGTCATGTTTGAGATTTCCATTCCCTTTGTCATGGCTAATCTTTTGGACAAAGGTGTCCAGCAATCTAACATGTCTAACATCTGGTTCTACGGTGGCCTCATGTTAGTCTGCGCCTTTCTATCCCTATTCTGCGGTATGCAGTCGGCTCGCTATGCGGCCTTTGCCTCTGCTGGATTTGCCAAGAATCTACGTCAGGCCATTTTCAAGAAGGTTCAAAGCTTCTCCTTTGAAAATATCGATAAGTTCTCAGCTGGTGGTCTGGTAACCCGTATGATGACTGATGTTACCAACGTTCAGAACTCTTATCAAATGATTATCCGCATCTGTGTGCGTGCCCCACTCAACCTGATTTTTGCCATTACTGCTAGTTTCCTTATCAACGGTCAGATGGCTTGGATTTTCGTTGGCGTAACGCTCTTCCTCGGTGTGATTCTAGCGCTTATTACCAAGATTGTATATCCTTTATTTACTCAAGTATTTGAGGCTTATGACAACCTTAACAACAGTATCAAGGAAAATATCACCAACATGCGTGTGGTGAAGTCCTATGTTAAGGAGCAGGAAGAGACTGATAAATTCAAGAGGGCCTCACGTCGCATTTATCAAATGTTTATGCGTGCTATTCGTGTGGTTGTCATGTCTAACCCAGCCATGATGTTGTCAATGTATGCGTCCTTCCTCATGATTTCTTGGTTTGGTGCCCACCTTATCGTTGTCGGTAACCTATCTACAGGTGAATTAACCTCTATGTTCAGCTACACCATGACTATCCTCATCTCACTCATGATGTTCATGATGATCTTTGTCATGTTGTCCATTTCTATGGCTTCTGTGGAACGTATTAATGACGTCCTCAGTACTGAAGCGACTATCCTTTCGCCTGAAAATGGTTTGACAGAAGTTGCAGATGGTTCAATCAGCTTTGACCATGTGGACTTCTCATATACGGATGAAAATGGTGACAAGACCCATGTCCTCAAAGATATTACGCTTGATATTAAGTCTGGTGAAGTTATCGGAATTCTTGGTGGAACGGGTTCAGGAAAATCTAGTCTGGTTCAGCTGATTCCTCGTCTCTATGATGTGGAAGCTGGTCAAGTCAAGGTTGCCGGCCACAATGTTAAGGACTATGATTTGGATAGCTTGCGTAAACAAGTTGCCATGGTCCTTCAAACCAACGTTCTTTTCTCAGGCACTATTAAGGAAAATATGCGCTGGGGAAATAAACAGGCAACAGATGAAGAAATCATCCAAGCTTGTAAGATTGCCCAAGCTGATGAATTTATCCAAGAGTTTAAGGATGGCTATGACACCAAGATTGAACGTGGTGGAGCTAATGTCTCAGGGGGACAACGTCAACGTCTTTGTATTGCACGTGCTCTCCTCATGAATCCGAAAATCTTGATTTTGGATGATTCGACATCAGCAGTCGATACCAAGACAGATAGTTTGATTCGTCAAGGTTTCGCTTCAAGTCTTAAGGACACGACTAAAATCATCATCGGCCAACGGATTTCATCTATCCAAGATGCAGACCGTATCATCGTCATGAATGATGGCCGTATCGATGCCATTGGTAGTCACGACGACTTGGTGGCTAATAATGCCATTTATCGTGACGTTTACAAGATGCAAACACAAGGGAAAGGAGTAGCAGATGCAGAATAAGAAAAAAGCCAGCTGGGGCTCACTAGCACGACTGCTACGCTTTTTGTGGCAAGACTACAAGCTTTCACTTTCTATCTCCTTTGTCCTTATCGTTGTAGCTTCTTTGGCAACGGTTAATTTGACGGCTTCAATTCAGTCCTTGGTGGACGTTTACGTTCAACCCATGGTCAAGTCTGGTAGTCATAATTTTGGGCCACTGTTACGTTTCTTGACATCAGTTGAGGTCTTTTGTCTTATCGGTGTGGTTGCCAACTATGTGGCTTCCCTCCTCATGGCGACGATTTCACAAGATTCCTTACGTTCCCTTCGTAATCAGCTTTTTGCTCGTATGCAAAAGCTCCCTATTCGTTACTTTGACACTCATAAACACGGGGACATCATGTCGATCTATACCAATGACATCGATGCCCTCCGTCAGGCCATTGAGCAATCCATTCCCCAACTCTTGCAAACGGCCATTACCCTTATTGGTGTGACTGTAACCATGCTTACTGTGAGTCCACTTCTCTTTATCGTGGTCCTAATCATGGTAGGCATCATGTTTATGGTTATTAAAAATATATCTGCCAAATCAGGCCGTTACTTCGGTGAGCAACAAAAGAATCTTGGGATTGAGAATGGCTTTATCGAAGAAATGATGTCAGGTCAAAAAGTGGTCAAGGCCTTTGTCCACGAAGAAGAAAGCATGGCTGACTTTGACAAGATTAATGAAGAACTCTTCCAATCCTCATACTTGGCCAATCGCTATGCCAATGTCCTCATGCCAATCCTTGGGAACTTAGGAAATGTATCCTTCGTCTTGACTGCCTTGGTCGGTGGGGTCTTTGCCCTCAATGGTGTGGGTGGCTTGACTATCGGTGGTCTCATGGCCTTCCTACAATTGAACCGTTCCTTCAACGGCCCTATTACTCAGGTCTCTCAACAACTGAACTTTGTCCTTATGGCGCTTGCCGGTGCCGACCGTATCTTTGACCTTCTGGATGAAGCAGAAGAAGTGGATCAAGGTAAGGTCACTTTGGTTAATTACGAATTGGTAGACGGTCAAATGGTTGTGACAGACAAGAAAACCAACCATTGGGCTTGGAAGCACCCACGTCCAAATGGCGACTACGAGTTGGTCGAGTTGGTCGGAAATGTGGTCTTCCAAGATGTTGATTTCTCTTACGATGGTAAGAAACAAATCCTTCACGACGTTAACCTCTATGCAGACAAGGGGCAAAAGGTTGCCTTTGTCGGTGCGACAGGTGCTGGTAAGACGACAATTACCAACTTGATTAACCGTTTCTACGACATCCAATCTGGTGTGATTACTTATGATGGTATCGATGTGAAGCTGATTGAAAAAGATTCTCTTCGTCGCTCACTTGGTATCGTGCTTCAGGATACCCATCTCTTCACAGGGACTATCGCTGAAAATATTGCCTACGGCCGTGCGGATGCGACTCGTGAAGAAATTCTTGAAGCTGCTCGTATTGCTAACGTGGATTCCTTTGTGCAACATCTGGACAATGGTTACGACACTGTTCTTACAGACGATGGTGCAGGCTTGTCTAATGGACAACGTCAGCTGATTGCCATTGCGCGTGCTGCCCTTGCTAATGCACCGGTTCTCATCCTTGACGAGGCGACTTCCTCTATTGACTCTCGTACCGAAAAAATGGTACAAGAGGGGATGGACCGCCTCATGGAAGGACGTACCGTCTTTGTTATCGCCCACCGTCTTTCAACCATCGTTAACTCAGATGTGATTATGGTTATGGACCATGGACATATCATTGAACGTGGCGACCACGACAGCCTTATGGAACAAGGTGGTACTTACTACCGACTTTATACTGGTGGTCTTGAAATTGATTAAGACTAAAAGAACTCAGGTTTTGCCTGAGTTTTTTTGTATATGAAGAAAATGACTTTTTTGAGGCTTTCCTTTTCTATAAAGGATGGAAGTTTTTAGCACCTTATCACCCCCCCTGTCTATGCTATACTAAAAGTGATACAGAAAAATGGGAGATTATTATGGAAAATAAGTTTATGCAAAAGTCCACACCTAAGAGTGATAAGACAACCAAGGCTGTTTTTATTGGTCTCTTAGTGGCGCTTCTCTTTGTTATTGCTGGGATAGCTATCTTTTTTGCTCTCAATGGTAGCAGTAAGAGTGCTAAAGGCTCGAACGCATCGGGCAAGTCGAGTAGTACCCTCTATTCAGGCAGCAATGCAGAGGATCCTTTGTTCAAAATCACCCTGAAAACTTTCGGGGATAACAAGGAATTTCTACTCGTGACACCAAATCCTGTACAGGATAGAAACATGTTTAACATTGTGGGAGTAGCTGGTCAATACCTCGTCACTCAAGAATATAAAGGGGATGTATCTGGTAAGAGAAATGCCAAGGGTGATAGTCTTTACAAGTATGACTACTTTAATATATATGTGTATGACACGGAAAAACCAAATCAAAAACCTAAACAAATCGACCTCTTGAAATTGGCTAAAAAAGCTGGGGATGAAGATTATTTAAATCAGGCAAGTCTAAGACTTTTCATGCTCAATGGACTGGGCTACCTACAATTGCCATTTGGGGCATCGTCAGCTGATTCGATTGCCAATAAAAAGTTCCTCAATCTTTATTCTCAAAAGATAGAGGAAATGTACATTCCAACCAACTCCGATACATTGGAGACGGAATTTAAGCACGCTAATGTTGATATCTCTAAGACCTTAGGGCCTTTTGGTCTTGAGATGTTTCAGAGTGCTACTAATGGTAAAGATTTTGATGATCATAGTAACACACCAACTGGTAATCTGCCTGCTTTATATTACCTTTCAGCCAAGGACAGAAGTCTTAATATGGACAATACCAACTTTGCCAAAGAGCAAAAAGATGCCTACGAGGCAGTTAAGACCAAACATGCGAGAATCTACAGCCTTCCAAATAAAGTCACTAACGAGACTTGGGTTAATACCCTGTTGCACTGGATGGCGCCAGTAGGGCAAGATGCTTACGAGTTACCGGTTAGTACCTTTAAACCGACTAATGAGGAAGGTAAAGTCAAATCCTATCAAGAATTACAGAGCTGGAACGACAACCATATAAGGAAGAAATAGACAAGCAGTTCCTCTCTAAAAAAATGACAAGAATCCCAAGTTTATAAGCTTGGGATTTTAAAATTTTAAGAAAAGAGGCTAACTAGACTAATGTTAAGTCTCTGAGAAACCGTTAGTAAGTAACAAAATCTTGAGAGGGTTACCGGGAAAATGGGATGACTTTTTTGAATTGTGAGGAAAGAATGGATAAAACCAGGTAGGTATTAATAAACTTTTTAAGATTTTTAACTCTTGGCAACCATTTTCAAATAGGGGATTCTGAAGGAAAAGCGCCCCTTAAACAAAAAGAAGGAGACAATCGTCAGTTTAGGCTAGCTTTTCGATTCAGAGGGACATATAGTCCGCCTTTATGTGATTCCTCTACTTTAAGTAAGGTTTAAATGAGAACATAAATAAAAATAATGATAATTATATGGCACATCAACAATCACTAAGATTAAAATTATGATTAATCTGCATGAGTTGATTAGAAAAATAAGAAGTGGTAAAAGATGTAAAATTTAAAGAAAAACTCAGTTATTTACTGCATTTTACAGTTGTTAGGTAAGAATTAATGAGTAAAAACAAAGTAAAATGTCTGACAATTTGATTTTTTTTAAAAAAGTTGTCTAAATCACTTGACTATAAATTGTCAGAATGTTAAAATGCAATTGAATCATGGATACGAGGATACAAATTCTCGAATGCATGTGACATATAACTAACTTTTTTAATGAGGGAGACTTTATAATGAAAGACATTTTCAACAGACGCCAACGCTTTTCATTGCGTAAATATTCGTTTGGTGTCGCTTCAGTCTTGCTTGGGACAGCATTGTTTGCTGCTCACACCGCACAGGCTGAAGAGGTTGACGCAGCATCAACGTCGTCTTCAGATTCTTCTGCAGCTGTAGGAGCTGAGGGCACTGCAGATCTGGTCAAAGAAACAGCAACTTCTGTTGCTCAATCAGATCCAACTGCTGCAGCTGCGGCTGAAGCCCCAACTTCAACGCTACCAATCTCAGTAGCTTCTGTTTCTGAAGCTCCAAAGGCTGAAGCAACAACTTCTGAAGCAGCAAAAGAAGAAGCTTCTTCAAGCGCTAAATCAGAAGCAGCTAAACCTGCAGAAAACAAAGCTACGTCAGAAGCAGCTAAACCAGCAACTGCAGCTTCAACTGCAGCAGCCAGCGGTAAAGTTGAAACAACAGCTTCAACACCAGCAGCAACAGCCGCTACAGCAACTCCAGCTGCAGCAGCAGCTAACCATTCTGCAGCAACAGCAGCTCCAGTAGCTGAAGAAACACCAGCAGCTGAAACTGCTGCGGCAGCAACAAGTGTTAAGCCAAATGTTACAGCACGTGGTTATTCACGTTTTTATTCTGTAGGATCAGCAGCAAATCGTAGTGCAACACTTGACCGTGCAGCAACAGATATGACGAATGCTGGTGCTTTGGCAACAAGAAGCAGCCGTCGTAACCGTCGTGCTTTGACAGACCATAACGTAGCACCGATTGATGTTGTAACGACATTAGCTCCAAATGTTGCTGCCAATCCAGAAATGGCAGATCCTAACGGAGCATCTGTACACTCTCAAACAATTCCATCAGGGTACCAAGCTAAAGAAGGAGACTTCTATACTTATGGTATTTGGAATCTCACAAAATACAATACCCGTTACAATACAAACTACTATGCACGTGCTTATAAGAATTTTGACACTTCAACAGATACTACAGTTGAATTGATTGATAAGAATACGGGTAATGTAGTTGAAACACACACAATCACTGCAACTAGCGGTATTCAAAAATTCACTACAACAGGTCAAAAATCTAATAGTGAGTTGACATTGTATGTGGACTATCAAGCTGGCGCTGGACAAGGTCCTGGCAAGACAGACCAACCGTTCATTCAAATGGGATTTGAAGTAGGTTCTGCTATTCAAGCCTTAGTTGCTCCAGGTCATAACTTGACTCCAACAGAACAAGATCATTATAATGCTGTCTACAGTGCACGTAATTCAAATGATATTTTGAATGCAGTTGAACCTGCTTATAATGGTCGTCAGGTTACTGATACGAACTTTAAGATTCCTGTTAATGTTGAAAAGACTACTTACTATAAACTTGTTGACCAGGGGAACCCTACCTACAAGGAAACTGGTAAGTCTGTTACAACTCAGGACTATAAAGAAAATGGCAATGAAACTGAGTTAGCTGAATATACTCTGAAAGCTATGGAAGGTCAAAACTTCACAGCTTCTGGGGAACGTCAATTTAAAAAGACTGAAGAACTTACAGATAAAATTACCAGAGAAACAACTTACAAGCTTTATCAAACAGCTGCTCCAGATACAACTTCTGGTTATGTCAGTCGTCCATATAAAGTTGGAACCAAGTTTATGGATGCTGATAGATACGGTATTAAACGTATCAAAGAAATCGTTGGTGAAGATGGTTCAGTCGTCATTCGCGTTTACTTGTTAGATCCAAAACAACAAAGCAAACGTTCAGATGGTACTTTGAGTACTGATGGCTATATGCTTTTAGCAGAAACTAAGCCAATCAAACCGGGTGAGAACAATACTCAGGAATTGGTTAAGAAAATGTCACCTCTTCATACAATTCCATTTACTGGTACTGATGGTGTGAATCATCCGAATGGTATTGAATTTCCATTTGATTTCCAACGGGATGCTGCCTACACTCCTTACAAGACAGTTTTTGTTCCATTCTTGGGAGATAATATCGGTTATAATACTGATAATGAGCAACTTAGAAGAGGAGTTAAAGGTATTGGTATGAACGTTGACTTGCTCAACACTCTTGTACCATACAAACAACCAATTTACTACTACGATAAGACAGAAACTATCAAGGTAAAACCAGAAGTTGAAAAGCAATTGGAAGGTCGTGACCTTGTAAATGGTGAATTCAGCTTCAAGATTAAGGAAAACTCATCTTCACCTGGTGTGGAAGAAACTGTTACAAACCAAGGTGGTAAGGCAACCTTCTCAGAATTGTCATTTAAAAAAGAAGGTACTTATACATATACTATCACTGAAGTAAAAGGCGCAGACAAAGATGTCGACTATGATGCTATGGAAGTAACCATGACTGTAAAGGTTACGAAAGATGCTCATGGTGATTTGCAAGCAACTGTTAAATATAGTGCTGAGGGTGGATTCAAATCAAGTGCGGATGACAAAGTCTTCAACAACTATGTTGTAGCTCCTGTTAAGACTAAGTTCAACTTCTCTAAAGCCCTTGCAGGTCGTGCCCTTAAAAATGGTGAGTTCACTTTCCAATTGAAAGATGAGAACGGAACTGTTCTTCAAACGAAGACTAACAATGCTAGTGGCGTGATTGCCTTTGACGATTTGACATTCACAAACGCACAAGTTGGTACTCACAAGTACACTGTTGAAGAAGTTCAAGGTTCTGAAGCTGGCGTTCAATATGACACAATGAAAGCTGAAGTAACAATCACTGTTACTAAAGATGGTCATGTTCTTAAAGCAGTTAATACGCTTCCAGCAGACACTGAGTTCAACAATACTTTCACACCTGCTGCAACACAAGCACAATTCCGCTTCACAAAACGTTTGGAAGGTAAGACTCTTGAAGCTAATGCCTTCACATTCGAATTGCTTGAAAACGGTAATGTGATCCAAACTAAACAAAATGCAGCTGATGGTTCAATCCAATTTGATCCAATCTCATATGCAACTGTAGGTACACACACTTACACTGTACGTGAAAAAGCTGGAACAGATACAAACATTGATTACGATACAATGAACGCAGTTGTGACTGTAAATGTTACAAAAGATGCTCAAACAGGTCTTTTGAACGCTGCAGTTACAATGCCAGCTGATACTGATTTCAATAACTTTGCTGTTGCTCCTGTTAAGACTAAATTCAACTTCTCTAAAGCTCTTGCAGGTCGTGCCCTTAAAGATGGTGAATTCAGCTTCGTATTGAAAGATGCCAACGGAACTGTTCTTCAAACTAAGACTAACGACGCTAGTGGTGTGATCGCCTTTGACGATTTGACATTCACAAACGCACAAGTTGGTACTCACAAGTACACTGTTGAAGAAGTTCAAGGTTCTGAAGCTGGCGTTCAATATGACACAATGAAAGCTGAAGTAACAATCACTGTTACTAAAGATGGTCATGTTCTTAAAGCAGTTAATACGCTTCCAGCAGACACTGAGTTCAACAATACTTTCACACCTGCTGCAACACAAGCACAATTCCGCTTCACAAAACGTTTGGAAGGTAAGACTCTTGAAGCTAATGCCTTCACATTCGAATTGCTTGAAAACGGTAATGTGATCCAAACTAAACAAAATGCAGCTGATGGTTCAATCCAATTTGATCCAATCTCATATGCAACTGTAGGTACACACACTTACACTGTACGTGAAAAAGCTGGAACAGATACAAACATTGATTACGATACAATGAACGCAGTTGTGACTGTAAATGTTACAAAAGATGCTCAAACAGGTCTTTTGAACGCTGCTGTTACAATGCCAGCTGATACTGAGTTCAACAACTATGTTGTTGCTCCAGTTGTGACTAAGTTCGACTTTACTAAGAAATTGGCAGGTCGTGAACTTAAAGCAGGTGAATTCAGCTTCGTATTGAAAGATGCTGCTACAGGTGCAGTTGTTGAAACAGTTAAGAATGATGCTGCTGGTAATGTTTCATTCTCTAACTTGTCATTCGACAACACTAAAGTAGGTACTCATACTTATACAGTAGAAGAAGTTATCCCAGCCAACAAAGAGTTTGGTATGACTTACGATAAGATGAAAGCTACTGTTACAGTTGAAGTTGCTAAGAACGGTCATTCATTGACTACAGTTACAAACGTATCTTCAACAGGTGGTAAAGATGCCAACGGTAATGCTACTGACGGTACTGCCGATAAAGAATTCAACAACAAAGTAACTCCTCCAACGCCTCCTGAATTCCAACCAGAAAAATTCGTTGTAAGCAAAGAAAAATATGATATCACTGGTCGTAAATTGACTGATGATGACGATGATGTTCCTGGTAACGAGTACACAGCAACAAATGCAAATCCATATGTTGATGGTGTTGCTAACAACGAACCAGAAAACTTGAATACTAAGACTGTCGAACGCGGTTCTAAATTGGTATACCAAGTATGGCTTGATACTACTAAGTTCACAGAAGCTAACAACGTTCAATACGTTGGTGTATCAGATAAATACGATGCTGATAAATTGACAGTGAACGCTTCAGACATCAAGGCTTACGATTCAGTAACTGGTGCAGATGTGACTAACAAGTTCGACATCACAGTTGAAAATGGTACAATCACTGCAACTTCTAAAGACGAATTCATCAAAGATAAAGTAAACAACCCAGTTATCGATACAACTAAGTTCGAATTTGGTCGTTACTATAAATTTGATATTCCAGCAACTGTTAAAGAATCTGTTGCGGCTGGTGCTGATATTGAAAATACAGCCAACCAAACAGTTCACGTTTACAACCCAGTAAGCAAGACAGTTGAAAAACCAGAAAAACCAACACAAAAACGTGTTAACAGTGTTCCAATTCCACTTGACCTTAACTTCACTAAGACTCTTGCTGGACGTACGCTTCAAGCTGGTGAATTCGAATTCATCTTGAAGAAAGACGGTGCAGAAGTTGAACGTGTTCACAATGATGCAAGCGGTAAAGTAAACTTCAAGACACTTAAGTTTGGTCGTGATGATCTTGGTAAGACTTACAACTACACTGTAGAAGAAGTTCGTGGTACTGATAGCACCGTTACTTACGACCCAATGGTTGCAACTGTGAAAGTTGTAGTATCTCACGATGGTACTGCGAAAGCAATCGTAGCAACTGTCACAGATGCTGCTGATAAAGAATTTAACAATACCGTAACACCTCCAACAGAACCTAAGTTCCAACCAGAGAAATACGTTGTATCTAAAGCGAAATTCGATATCACAGGTACTAAGCTCGTTGATGACGATTCTGAATTGACAGATAAATATGGTGAAACAAACACAAATCCATATGTCGACAATACAAACAACAACGAAGCTGAAAACTTGAATACTAAGTCAGTTGAACGTGGCTCTAAACTTTACTACCAAGTATGGTTGGATACAACTAAGTTTGACGCAAACAACAAGGATAACATCCAAACAGTTGGTATCTCAGATGACTTTGACGAAACTAAGTTGAATGTTACTGCATCTGAAATCAAGGCTTACGATTCAGTCACTGGTGCAGATGTTACCAACAAGTTCGATATTGCTATTAATAACGGTATTGTAACAGCTAACCTTAAAGCAGGCTTCACTAAGTCACTTGGCGACGCTGAAAATACTCAAGTAATTGATACTACTAAGTTCGAATTTGGTCGCTACTATAAATTTGATATTCCTGCAACAGTTAAAGACGATGTCGTAGCTGGTGCCGATATCGAAAATAAAGCAGCTCAAGTTGTGAACTATTATGATCCAACTCATAAATCTGTAACACCAAAAGAAAAACCAACTGAAAAACGTGTTAACAGTGTTCCAATCTCAGTAGAATTCAACTTCACTAAGAAATTGGAAGGCCGTGCGCTTAAAGCTGGCGAATTCACATTCGAGTTGAAAGATAGCGACAATGTTGTTATCGCAACTACAACCAACGACGCAGACGGTAACTTCAAGTTTGTACCAGTTGATTACACAAACAAAGCTGGTGAAACTGTCACAGCCCTTAAATATAAGAAGGGTCAAGAAGGTACTTACACTTACACTGTAACAGAGGTTAAGGGTACAGACTCAACAGTTACTTACGACCCAATGGCTGCAGTTGTAACTGTTAAAGTCAGTCACGATGGTACTGCCAAAGCATTGATTACAAACGTGACAGATCCTGCCGATAAAGAATTCAACAACCGTGTCACTCCACCAACAGAACCTAAGTTCCAACCAGAGAAATACGTTGTATCTAAAGCTAAATTCGATATCACAGGTACTAAGCTCGTTGATGATGATTCTGAGTTGACAGATAAATATGGTGAAACTAACGCTAACCCATATGTAGACAAAACTGACAACAACGAAGCTGAAAACTTGAATACTAAGACAGTTGAACGTGGCTCTACACTTTACTACCAAGTATGGTTGGATACAACTAAGTTTGACGCAAACAACAAAGATAATATCCAAACAGTAGGTATTACAGATAACTACGACAAGGATAAATTGACTGTTAACGCTTCAGACATCAAGGTTTACGATTCAGTTACTGGCGCAGACGTAACTAACAAGTTCGATATTTCTGATAACAATGGTGCTCTTACAGCTAACCTTAAAGCAGGCTTCACTAAGTCACTTGGCGACGCTGAAAACACTCAAATCATTGATACTACTAAGTTCGAATTTGGTCGCTACTATAAATTTGATATCCCAGCAACAGTTAAAGACGATGTCGCAGCTGGTGCCGATATTGAAAACAAAGCAACTCAAGTTGTGAACTACTACAACCCAGTAAGCAAGACAGTTGAAAAACCAAATAAACCAACTGAAAAACGTGTTAACAGTGTTCCAGTTCCACTTGATCTTAAATTCACGAAAGCTCTTGAAGGTCGTCAATTGAAAGATCAAGAATTCACATTCGTTCTTAAGAAAGACGGCAATGTTGTTGAAACAGTGAAGAATGATGCGACTGGTAAGGTTAACTTCACTCAACTTAAGTTTGGTAAAGATGATCTTGGTAAGACTTACAACTACACTGTAGAAGAAGTTCGTGGTACTGATA
>OBXB01000049.1_pt1 | contig 33408 bp, 31 predicted proteins | sample 1476581 | NCBI WGS metagenome assembly OBXB01 (sample SAMEA2580147, study PRJEB22360) | human gut metagenome | biome: human gut; feature: human-associated habitat; material: faeces | place: Denmark | collected 2008/2010
AATTTTCATGCCATATTGGACGTGAAAAGCAATTTAGTAATTTTACTATTTTCTATTTACAAAGACTTTGAGCTATGCTACTATTAATTTAGTAATTTTACTATATTTCAAATAAAGGATTATTCTTATGAAAAGAAAACAGCTATCAGGAAAGCGTATTGGGATTGTGTTTGGAACTTTCGCTCCAATGCACATTGGGCATGTTGACCTCATCACCAAAGCCAAACGCTATAACGACAACGTTCTAGTAATCGTTAGTGGCAGTAATGGTCAGGAAGATCGTGGAACACGCGCAGGCCTATCACTCAATCGACGCTTTCGTTACGTTCGTGAAGTATTTTATAATGACGAACTTGTTGTCGTAGATAAATTAGATGAAGAAGGGATGCCTGCCTACCCTGAGGGCTGGATTCCATGGGTTAAGCATGTTAAGGAGCTTATCGCGAAAAATACCGACACCCCTGAAAAAATCACCTTTTATGTTGGTGAGCCCGAGTATGTGGCTGAACTCAATGAACACTATCCCCAAGCTCAGGTAGAGCTCATCGAACGTTCCATTATAGACATCTCTGCTACCGAGATTCGTGATAACCCTATGGAAAATTGGCGATTTATCACTAAGCCTTTCCGTCGCCATTTTACACGAAAAGTCCTGGTTGTCGGATCTGCTAGCGGTGGAAAAACTACCCTCGTGAAAGATTTGGCTCGTACATACAATGCTCCCTGTTCTCTGGAATATGCCCGTGAGTATCAAGAAAAGTATAATGTTCGTGATGATGAATTGGATACCAATGACTATATTCACCTCTTGACCGACCAATATGCACAGACCGCTGACATCATTGATAAGGGACAACACTCAGGTCTTATCTTTGCAGATACCAATTCAACGGTGACAAAGGTTTATATTGACTACTATTTGAAGGAGAGTATTTCTCAGGAAGAATTTGACACCTTGGACCGCCTCTATCAAGTCACTCAAGCTCGTGAAAAATGGGATTTGATTTTTGTCATTCTACCAAAGTCAAACTATGTTGATGATGGTTTTCGCGATATGACCATGGCTGACCATCATACACGTGACTGGTTTACCAAACATCTTTTAGACCTACTGTCACCATTTAAAGACAAAATCGTTATTTTAGGGGATAATAGTGACAGTGATAGTTTTTTTGCAGACAACTACCATTTTGCCAAAAAGGCAATCAATGAACGGTTGCATATTGAGGTTTAGATGACCTCTTCAAGCGTTCATCTCTCAACTTAGCATCAAAGACAAGGAGGAAAAAACATGTCGAAAACCTTTGAAAATTCTGGTAGTGAAAAGGACTTCTTGAAAATCTACCAACAAGAAGAAATGGATAAGTATGTCAGACCCTCAGTAACTGTAGACTCAGTCATCTTCCGCTATTATGAGGGAAGCGTTCAAACCTTACTTATCAAGCGAAAAAACCATCCCTTCTTGGGAAAATATGCGCTTAGTGGGGGCTTCGTCCAAGAACAAGAAGATCTCAATATAGCTGTTTGTCGCGAAGTTCTTGAAGAAACATCGGTTCAACTCAATCCAGAACATATTGAACAACTCATCACCGTTGGGACACCTTATCGTGACCCCCGAATGTGGACAATTTCAGTAGCCTACCTCTGTTTTATGTCTTATGATGACTACCAAGTAGAAAAGGCTGCAGATGATGCCGCATCTACCCATTGGCTAGACATTGCGATGATAAATGGCCAGTTACAACTGATTGACGGTGACAAGCAACTGACTCAAGATGACCTTGCTTTCGACCATTGGGATATTCTGTTGACTGCCATGAAACGCATTAAGGGACGATTAGAATATCATCCAACCATACTCAGCATCATGCCTGATGAAAACACCTTAACCACCTACCGTCAGCTTTTTGGGACTTTTAACGAGGATTATCTCAAAATGGATTCCACAAATTTCTTGCGTCGCTTTAAACATATTTTTCAAAAAACAGGCCGCCAGATGGCAACGAGAACCAAAAAAGCTGCCACTTATTCCTATAAAATCTAGACTCCTTAAAGAAGGTCTTTGTTTGACAATTCGACTCTCACATAGTAGTATTAAGAAAAATTAAAAAGAGGTATCGTATGAAAAGTTTTACATTGATTAGCGGAATCCTCATAACCCTCTTGGGTGTCTTTTTCTTCGCTAATCCTACTAATCTTCTGGCCATCGTCGGTTGGCTTTTTGCTCTAGTGATGTTAGTATCAGGTGTATCAAGCCTCATGGTCTATTTCAAACGAGATAATGAGAAGCGTTCCTTTATTCAACTTCTTCAAAGTATTATTTCAATCATTTTTGGTATTATTTTACTTTCAACATCAGCATGGGTACTCTCAGGTGTTGCCGTAACTATCATCGCTTGGTGGTTGCTGGTCTCAGCCTTTACTCAGGGTTTTCACGCCTATCGCCAACGTCAGTTTGGCTTTTCAGGTCAACCTACCCTGTCAATTGCCTTGATTTGCCTCGTCTTTGGACTACTGCTCTTTAGCGCACCATTTTTCTCAGCCTTTCTGATTGGGCGCTTGGTAGCTTCATTGATTATTTTTGCAGGTGTCTCTGTTCTCTCCTTTTCATTCCGCTTGTGGTAGGATAGAACCATTCACTAGATAAACATAAAAAAGCCTTGCATCTGCAGGGCTTTTGTCATACTTTGATTACTAAAGAACTTAGCCTTCTAGCTCACTCAAATACTCATAGCGTTCATATTTTTCAAGCAAGCTTTCATTAGTGGCATCCAAGTCACGTTGAAGGCTGGCTAGCTGTCCATAATCGCTTGCATTTTCGAGCATGGCTGCTTCAATCTCTTCGATTTTAGCTTCAAGCTCGGCAATTTCATCTTCAATAGTCGCCCACTCTTGTTTTTCAAAGTAACTCATGCGTTTTTTGTCTTCTTTGACTTTTTCAACCTTAACGCTAGCTTGTGCTTTTTCCTTTTCAAGAAGGGCCGATTGCTCTTGTAAGAAGGCTTTTTCATCAAGGTAGTCCGTATAATTGCCAAAGAACTCACGCACGCCGCCATCTTCAAAGGCTAGAATCTTGTTTGCTACCTTGTCCAAGAAATAGCGGTCGTGACTTACGGTAACGACAGGGCCACCAAAACCATTAAGGAAGTTTTCCAAAACCGTCAAAGTTGCAATGTCCAGGTCGTTTGTCGGCTCATCCAAGAGCAGAACATTGGGCTTTTCAATCAAAATCTTAAGTAGATAAAGACGTTTCTTTTCCCCACCAGAGAGCTTAGCAATCTGTGTTCCATGGGTAGAACGAGGAAAAAGGAATTGCTCCAAGAGCTCGGTGATACTGGTTGTTCCAACTGTTGTCTTGACTTCATCCGCCACTTCTTGCAAGTAGTTAATGACACGCTTGCTCTCATCCATGTCCTTAATTTGCTGTGAGAAATAACCAATACGTACCGTCTCACCAATATCTAGGACACCAGCTGTAGGCACAAGATCACCATTAATGAGATTGAGCAAGGTCGATTTCCCGACACCGTTATCACCAACAATACCGATACGATCACGATTTTGCATGATAAGGTTGAAATCACTGAGAATTTGCTTGCCAGCTTCATAAGCAAAATCGACATGCTCGAAGTTAACCACCTTCTTACCAATACGGCTAGTCTCAAAGTTAATTTCAAGATCGTCATTATTGACCGTTTGGTGAACCTCACCCTTTAGATCCTTAAAACGATTGATACGAGCTTGTTGTTTGGTCGCACGAGCTTGTGGTTGCGTTCGCATCCAGGCCAACTCCTGCTTATAGAGTTGCTTTTTCTTGTGTAGAGCTGCAGCATCACGCTCATCTTGTTCAGCCTTGAGTCGCACGTAATCTTGATAATTTCCTTGGTACTCAATCAGATTAGCCTGGTCTAGCTCAAAGATGCGTGTTGCCACATTATCTAAGAAATAACGGTCGTGGGTAATGAAAAGCACGGTTTTTTTAGACGACTTGAGAAAATTTGTCAACCAGGCAATGGTATCAATATCCAAATGGTTGGTTGGCTCGTCCAAAAGCAAAAGATCAGCATCATTCAAGAGAACCTGAGCCAACTGAACACGACGTCGAAGACCCCCTGAGAGGTCACCAACCTTTTGCGAGAGGTCTGAAAGACCCAGCTTAGACAAGACTGTCTTAACCTCACTTTCAATAGACCAAGCATCCAGACTATCCATCTCAGCCATAACCTTCTCCAAGCGAGCCTGATTATCCTCAGAATAATCCGCCATAAGCGTTTCATACTCACGAATCAAGGCCATCTCACGAAGGTCCGATGACAAGACCGTATCAAGAACTGTCTTGCTATCATCAAATTCTGGCTCCTGAGTCAAATAAGCTATCTTGTAGCCATTGGCCTTGGTGAAAGGTGACACATCACCATCAAAGCCAATACGCTCAGACACAACATCTAACAAGGTTGTCTTACCTGTCCCATTGACACCAATAATCCCAATACGATCCAAATCATGGATAATGAATGAAATCTCTTTAAAAACCGTCTTATCTCCAACGGACTTGGTTAATTTTTCAACAATAAAATCTGACATCTTACCTCCTTTTTACAAATAACACCGCTACGGATCTTACGCATGCTCTGTAGCGGTGTGTCATTTTTATAACGTCTAAAGGCTCATTTCATAGCTTGAACAAAGGCTATAATGGCTTCCTTGTCATTAGCTAGATTTCCATCAACAATAGTATTTTCAATAGCTTTGAGTGCACGACCAAGGTCCGGTCCAGGTTTGAAACCCAGCTCTTTCATCAGCATACCGCCATTTACAACAATTTCGTGCTTATCATGGATGAGCAACTGACCATCCAACTCAGCAATACGCTCATAATCGACTGTCAAGCCCTGAGCTTGTCTCAAACCTTCAGCTTCCTCTAGGAGCTCCTTACCATACTTATAAACATCTTGCTTGGTCACATCTCTCTCCATACGGAATTTGAAAATCTCAACCAGAGATTGTACTGTCTTCTGGAAATTCACAGAGGTCTTCCATTTTTTAAGGAAAAAGCGTGGATTGTCATGCTTGAGAGCCAAAAGCGTTGCTGCCCAGGCCTGCTCAGAACTTGTAAATCTAAATCCCTCAGCATAATCTGCCACAAAAGACTGCCATTTCTCAGCTGTCTCTTGAAAATCTGGAAGGTACTGATAGGCCTTGGTCGCTAGAAGAGCCTTGATTCCTTTCTTCCAATGTGGGGCCAAAAGTAGCTTATCAAACTCGATGAAACTTCGCTCAATCGAAATCTTTTCCAAAAGCGGAGCATGGCTGGTCATCGCCTCAAAAGTCTTTACTTCGATATCAAAGTCTAAACTTGCTGCAAAACGTAACCCACGCATGATGCGAAGGGCATCCTCGTTAAAGCGTTCCTCAGCCTTACCAACAGCCCTCAAAACACGGTTGTCCAAGTCAGCAAGACCATTGAACTTGTCGATAACCTCAGCATTTTCATTAAGAGCAAAAGCATTGACTGTAAAATCACGACGCTTAAGATCCTCTTCCAACGAACGCACAAAGGACACACTGGACGGACGACGGTAATCTACATAGACATCCTCTGTGCGGAAGGTCGTCACCTCATATTCACCGCCATTTTCCAAAACCAAGACCGTCCCATGCTCTATGCCGATATCTACCGTACGCTCGAAAATCTGTTTGGTTTCCTCAGGGTAAGAAGACGATGCAATGTCCACGTCATGGATGGGACGATTGAGAAGAGCATCACGAACAGATCCTCCAACAAAGTAAGCCTCAAATCCAGCCGCCTTAATTTTCTCTAATATTGGTAAAGCCTCCTGAAACTCAGAAGGCAAATAACTTAATCTCATAGTAAATGTTCCAAACCATAAACAAGCTGGTCACGTTTAACCACTTCTTTAATCCCAAGATTAACACCACCCATAAAGGAAATACGGTCGTAAGAGTCGTGACGCAAGGTCAAGCCTTCTCCTTGGGCACCAAAGATGACCTCTTGGTGAGCCACTAGACCTGGCAAACGCACACTGTGAATACGGAAGCCATCAAACTCCGCACCACGTGCCCCGGCAAGTGTTTCCACCTCATCTTCAGCTCCTTGACGTTTAGGTTCACGAACTTCACGAATAAGTTCAGCCGTTTTCACTGCTGTACCTGAAGGGGCATCCTTCTTCTTATCGTGGTGAAGCTCAATGATTTCAAGGTCTGGGAAGTATTTGCTGGCTTCTGCCGCAAACTTCATCAGAAGGATGGCACCAATAGCAAAGTTTGGAGCAATCAAGCCACCAATTGACTTGTCTTTAGAAAGGGCTGTCAAGTCCTGAATCTGTGCTTCTGTAAATCCTGTCGTACCCACAACTGGTGCAAAACCATTTTCCAAAGCAAAATGGGTATTTTCATAGGCAACAGCTGGCATGGTGAAATCCACCCAGACATCTGCGTCAAAGCCAACCAAATCCGCCTTATCTGTGAAGACAGGAACACCGTCCACTTCTTTTTCTGTCGCAAATGGGTCAAGCAAGGCAGCCAAGGTCAATTCATCATCTCCCTTGACCATATCAACCGCAGTTGAACCCATTCTTCCTTTAAATCCAGCAACAATAACTTTAATAGACATATCATTTTTCCTCTCTATTGATCATAGTCGTAGACAATCCCCATTCAAAATGGATTGTTCTTTATTTGGTGAACTTAGGTGTCAAGCCTAGAACCAACGCTCCCTCTCCCAAGTGGGTAGCAATCACGGCACAGAGAGACACCACTGTTGAAACCTCAACACCTTGGGCTTCAAGCTGTTCTTTAAAATCCTCTGCCTTTTCAGGAACATTGGTATGCAAAATGCTGAGCTCCATGTTTTGATTGTCCTCAGCTAGGGCAACCAAACGCTTCACAGCTTTCTTCTCTGTACGCACCCTTTCAAAAACAACGATTTTTCCTTCATCATTAAAATTCAAAATAGGTTTGATAGACAAAAGATTTCCTAAAAGCGCCGAACCATTCGACAAACGTCCTCCCTTAACCAAATGGTTAAGGTCATCCACGAGAATATAAGCTGTTGTTTGTGCAATTTGCTCATCTAGTTTCTTCAAGATATTGTCAAAAGACATCTCTTGAGCTGACCAATGCAAAACGTTTCTCACCATGGCACCCATAGGAGTTGCCGTTATTTTAGTATCAGGAAAAGCAATTTTCAACTTGACATGATCTTCAATCAAAAATTGACTGTTGGCCCAAAAACCAGAAATGCCTGAAGAAAGGAAAAGCCCAATGACATGGGTGTAACCTTTATCCTCTAACTCCATCAGTAGGTTATCCAAATCAGCCAGATTAGGTTGCGACGTCTTGAGCAGTTCTTCTGAGTTCGCCATTTGCTCATAAAACTGTTTCAAGTCCAAGTTTTTTCCTTCAACAAAAGGCTGACCCTCAATGATGACCGGAATATCTAAAATATATACATCAGCATGTCCCTGAATATCAGCAGGGAGATTAACCGACGAATCCGTAATAACTGCAAGAGACATCTTAGAACTCCAAGTTGATACCTGGGCGATCCAAGGCAATCTCAGTGACTTCATAAGTCAAACGTTGAAGCGTATCCAACAAAGGGGCTGCCAAAGCCTCAGCTTCTTCTTGTGAAAAGTCTTTAGGTTCATTGACGATACGGTTTTGAATATGATCCATTTGAGAGACAATCCCTGAGATAACAAACTCATCACGGACAATCATAAATTGCAAAACAGCAACAACCGACGTGTTGTTAGCTTCTTCATCTTTATTATGCAACTGGAAAGTTACCTCAACATTAGTTTTAGGAACACCATTTTCTTTTTCCCACTCATGGTTACGAACATCATAGTGGTAACGGTTAACGAATACTTTTTCGCGAATTAAATCCATTAGTCATTATTCTCCTTGATACAATTACTCTTTATTATAGCATAAATATGGTTTTTGATGGAAATATTATTGACAGAAAAATGAGTATTTTAATGAGTTTTTAACACTATAATTCGGGAGTGACTGACAAATGAAAATAAAGACGAGAGTAGGGCAAAACTTGAATGAACGAGTAAAGAACTAAAAGAGGGCCCTCTCAACAATAAGAGAACCCTTTAAACAAGCACTAACATTCCTTTAATGAACGTTTCTGTTGTCCATTTTCGTCAAAATTATCAGGAGCTAACCAGTTCTCAAAACGCTCTTTTAGTGCAGGCCACTCACTGTCAATAATAGAGAACCAGTCCGTATCACGGCTACGTCCCTTATAGATAGCATGGTTACGGAAACGCCCTTCGAAGGTGAAACCTAGTCGCTGTGCTGCATTGGCGGAAGGACGGTTGAGACTGTCACATTTCCATTCATAGCGACGGTAGTTTAGCACGTCAAAAACATAGGTCATCACTAAATATTGGGCTTCGGTAGCTGCTCGCGTTTTTTGTAAGGCTGGAGCCAAAATGACCCGTCCCATCTCTACACTCCGATTTTTAGGCGTAATAGCCATGAGTGAGAAAGTGCCCAGAACCTTTCCTGAGGCCTTATCCCTAATGGCAAAGAAATAAGGATTAGAAGACTGCTCATAGTCTTCCAAACACTGGCGTACTGCTTCTTCAGATTCAAAAGGATCCGCATACATATAGGTCCAGTCAGAAAGAATCCGATTGGTAAAGTAAAAGTCAAGAATATCCTCGTAGTGTTCTGCTACTGTCAAATGTTCAACGCTACAATAGCGACCGTCCAAGAGAGTGATGTCCGGCATCTTCCCAGGTCTGGCATCCGCTAAGCTTGGTCCGACTTCTTGTTGGTACTGATTCAAAGGCATAGTCATCTTCCTTTCATAAATAAGAAAAGCCTACACAAAAGTGCAGACTTTAGCTGAATTATTTAGCAACTGGGTATACAGATACTTGTTTTTTGTCGCGACCTTTACGTTCGAAACGTACAACACCTTCAACTTTAGCGAAGAGTGTATCGTCACCACCACGGCCTACGTTTACACCTGGGTAGATGTGTGTACCGCGTTGACGGTAAAGGATTGATCCACCTGATACAGTTTGTCCATCAGCTGCTTTAGCACCAAGACGTTTAGCTTGTGAATCACGACCATTGGAAGTAGAACCCCCACCTTTTTTGTGGGCGAAAAGTTGCAAGTTTTCAAGAGTTTTCAACATAAGATTGTGTCCTTTCTTAGTGATTAGTCGCTAACTTACGCGTTGATAGCGTTGATAACAACTTTTGTATAAGGTTGACGGTGACCTTGTTTACGGTGGCTACCTTTTTTAGGTTTGTATTTGAAAGTAACAACTTTCTTTTGTTTACCTTGTTTTTCGATAGTTCCGACAACAGTAGCTCCCTCAACAACTGGAGTACCTACTACAGTTTTATCACCACCGACAAGAACAACTTCGTTAAAAGTTACTTCTGATCCAGCTTCAGCGTTGATTTTTTCAACGTAGATCGCTTGACCTACTTCAACTTTAACTTGTTTTCCACCAGTTTTGATGATTGCGTATGTGCTCATGATGCACCTCCTATTAAAATTTTTAATGTGTCTGAGGTTTCCCTCTGTGAAGACTCGCCTAGTACTGCGGGGACGAACCCACTTGCAAACAGTAGTCGTGCGGTTGCACAGGACGTGCATTTAGTCAACGTTTCAATTCTATCATTTTTTTACTCTAATAGCAAGAGAAAAAGTTTTTAGTTTTTCTTATTTTGTCAACTTAGATTTAACTACAAAATCAAGCTTCTACTCCACTCTGACACCATGCTTGCCTAAAAAGGTCTTAGCCAAAGCGTTCTCCAAAGCTGCTAGGGAAAGCGTCTTATCGGTTGTTAAAATCTGATAACGCTCAGTCCCTTCAAAATAGAAATGATTCAAAGCTTGATAGCCATTTTTTTCGTAAAATGCTAGACGTTTTAGACGTTGAGCTCGATTAGAAACATTAGGATCATCCATGGGCTCAATCGTGAGAACACATGGGCAAACGCCTGCTTCTTTCTTAACTTGTGCCAAAATCTGACTACCGTATCCCTGAGACTGTTTACTTTCTTCAACCGCAAGAAAGAGTAAGTATACTAGGCTGTCAGTATAGATGGTATAGGTTAAGCCAATAAAAGTTTGCTTATCATAATAAGCCAGAAATTCCTGTCCTTTTTTCAAGCCATTCCAAGACAATTGCCAGAGGGGAAGACGCTCACAAGCAGGAAAAGCCGCTTCATAAAGCGAAGCGACCTGTCTAAACGTTGGTGTAAAAGGGTAAACCTTACGAACCTGAACTGCCATGACCCTAACCAATGACCTTTTGATAATCTTCTGGTGTCGCCACACGAGCATGCTCACGTTGACGGTCAAGAAGATGTCTAAAGAACTCATGGTTGCCCAAGGCTTCATGAAGGGTTTGCTTGAAGTGACCGGCATCCATCGGTGAAAAGATATTGCTTGGCGCTGTATACTCTGAACCATGACTAGTGTTCGTAAAGGCAAGGATAAGCATATTATTTTCAAATGCTGCACGGGTCGCTGACAAGATTTCATTTTGATGGTTAATATCCAAGTAGAAATCAGCTTCTTGATAAAGGCGTTTAACCTGTTCTGTTGTAATGTTAGGATAAAGACTAACATTGCTATATTTAGCCAAATCCATCAAGCGACTTGACATCTCTGTAATAGCCCCGACATGATAGTGCATGGTAGGTACTTCACTAACAATACTTTCCAGATGTTCAACCTGATCGGAATTGGTCAAGATAAGTGCGTGGTTTTGGAAATGATTTTGACGTGCAAATGGATACATGAAGCCAAGGAAAGCTACATGAGAAGCCTGCTGGGGACTAATCAATTTTAGCAAATTCGTGTAGGCTGTGTAATCCTGAACAACAATCTTGGTTTGACGGTGATTGCTATCAAGGAGCAAACGCATATTGCCAGGAACTGTGTCTGTAATTGGCTCTTGCCAGAAAAGCACATCTTGGCCAGAATTTGGAAGGTTCATCGTTGTCAAGAAAGGCGTTGACAGTGAGTTATAAAGGATACGACTTAAATCATAACCCGCCTCTTGGAGATAGAAGACTACAAATTCCGACTTATTTTTGAAAATGTAGACTTTTTCCTTCCAATTCAAGATAACATCCTTGGTCAAATGGTTAACAACGATAACTTCCTTGTTGTCTGGCGTGAAATAACTAGTGATAGTCGCTTCTTGTTTAACGTTGTACGTTGTCTGAGAAAAACGATAGCCCTTGTTATTATAGCGGTCAGTCACGCGCAAGCGGCCTGACTCATCATACCAGTCCACAGCATTTACCAAACGTTGATGTTCAGGATGCGCATAATGAATATGTCCACGTTTTTTATCAAAACGGAAAATTTCTGCATTACTATTAGTCCCTAAAATTTCCCAGTAATCTGGCACGGGCACTTGATTAAAGTAAAGAGCAGATCCCTGAACCTTATCAAAACCAGTGAAATAAAGGTAGGGCGAGGTTACATCACTAGGTAGAAAGCCATCATCCGAAAGGCAAACCGTTGTATTGGCATAGCCAGCAACGATTAAGGAGTAATGGAGATCCCAACTACCCTGACTATAACTTTCAAATAAATTAATCATGACTAGTCATCTCCTTTACTAAGTTAAGCCACTTCTGCTCAATTTCCTCTGTCAAAAAGCCTTTAGCGATATCATAAGAGACTTGATGAACATGGTCCAAATCTGTGCGGTTAAAGAAGGCTACAATTTTCTCTGCCAAAGCCGCTACAATGGCAGGTTCATCATCTTTTTCGAAACGAGGAATGAGGTAACCATTTTCATTATCTTTAATAAAGGTTTGGTTCCCATAGCGCACGTCAAATCCAATCATACCAAGACCTGAACCAACAGCTTCTAAAAGAGTCAAGCCAAAGCCTTCACTCTTAGAACCTGACAGGTAAAGCTCGTAGTCCTTGTAGACTTCTGTCAACTCCTGATGACCTTTGAGATGGATGTAATCCTGAGCTTGATTTTCCTCAATAATAGCCTTAAGTTTAGCCTCCTCAGCCCCTGTACCAAAGATATCAAAATTAACTTGTGGCAAGCTCTCCTTGGCCTTAACGACAGCCTTAGCCAACCAGTCCACATGTTTTTCATTGGCCAAACGTGAAGCGGTAATGATAGAGAATGGTTTACGATTGCCATCAGGTTTTCTCAGTTTATCCACACTTCCCACAGGGATGGTTACGATATGAGGCCTAAATGGTGTGTACTTGTTGAACTGATCTAGCATGATATCACGCTGACGATTTGTCGCCGTGATAAAGAAATCGACCTTGTCCGCATTACTAAATTGATACTCGTAATAATTATTCCAAAGAATGGTCTTGTCTGTTACCGCATTCTCACTAAAGTGTTCTGCATGGACCACTACCCCAAGTTTGGCAGGTTTAGCATTACGGAAAACGGCTTGCCCTGTACCAGTTGCACGGTCCAAGATGACAATATCTTTGTCCGTGAGGCCAAGTTGAGACATAAAGTAAGCGATAAACTCGTGCTTAGAAGACAAAATCTTATCTGAAAAACGGAAGATACTATCCTTTCCATCAACGATTTCGTCATAGGCAACACTACCATCTTCATTGAAGAAACGACGTTGGTAAAGATGAGCCTTGTTGTCCACTGGTGTGTAATACTCTGTGAACATCTTGGTATAAGAGTAAAAATCTTTACGAATCAAGCAACCACGAGAAACCTTTTCCACACGGTGAACAATCTCTTCACCCTCTTTACGCAAGTATGCTGCATAAAAAATGTCCTCTTTAGCACAAAAGAGCTTCACTACCTTACCATTAATTTCACGACGTGTAATATCATAAGGAATTTCATTTTCCAAATCCTTGACGGTATAGGTCGTTGGGGCAATCTTAAGGTCTGTAAAATAGCTATAGAGCCAGATGACATCTTCGTCCGCAAAACCCATATTACGGGTCAAATCAGACAGGTTGTCCTGCAAGAACATATCCATAAAGACAAACTTAGCCTTGATACCAGTGTTTTTAAAAATGGTAGAACGGTAGGCCTGAGCATATTCGACACCACTTGACGCCCAACCAATTCCTAAATTGATGTTATAAACAGTCATGTATTTTCCTTTCTAGGTAAAATGCAACATCGATATTATTTCTTTATTTGATACAGCTGATGCTAATAAAATCTAAGCAGTCACTATATACTTTGGGACTAGAGCAAGTCATCAATAAGTGTGTCTACTTCGTCTTGTGCCTCTTCGATAGGTGTGATTTCAGTCACCATAATTCCTGCAACCGCCCGTTCAACCAAGGCGTCAACATCCATACGACGCTCATATTGTTCAACGTTTTTAATTTTGGGATTGGTCTTTGGACGGTCCGGTGCAAAGATGGTACAGCAATCTTCGAAAGGTTGAATAGAAATGTCGAAGGTATCAATTTTTTGTGCCAAATCAATGATTTCCAACTTATCCATAGTCACAACTGGGCGAATCACTGGCGTACAGGTGACAGCATTAATGGCCTGCATAGACTCCATAGTCTGACTGGCAACCTGACCAAGACTTTCTCCATTGATAATGACAAGACCACGTCGTTCCTCACGAATGCGGTCAGTAATACGCATCATAAAACGACGAGTCAGAGTCATCAAATAAGCCTCTGGTGCTTTTTCCTTGATTTCCTCTTGAATTTCAGTAAAGGGTACTTCAATGAACTGGATATTGCCACCAAACTTAGTCAACTTACGGGTCAAATCTTGAGCCTTTTTCAGTGCACCAGGACTGGTGTATGGAGGACTTGCAAAATGGACAGCCTCAATATCCACGCCACGCTTAAGGGCTAGATAACCTGCAACAGGCGAATCAATCCCACCTGAAAGCATGAGCATGCCTTTCCCAGCTGTCCCTACAGGTAATCCACCAGCACCCTTAATTTCCTCATGAGAAATATAGGCAGCCTCCGCACGAATCTCTACCTTAAGATTAACATCTGAACCCTTCATTTGTGCTTTAATATCAGGCAATACATCAAATACAGCATTTCCTAAAGTAAGGTTGAGCTCACGACTGTCGAGAACAAAGTCGTGGTCACTACGTTTAGCCGTCACCTTAAAGGTAAGTCCATCATGATAAAGCCCAGTCATAATGTCTTGAACAGCTTTTTTCAATACTTCGACATTTTTTTCACATTTGTAAACAGGACTAAAGGCCTGAATCCCGAAAATCTGTTTCAAAGACTCTGCGACTGGTTCGTAGTCTGTGCCATTTAGATAGATGTGTCCACGGTCACGGTCAAAAGTCACTTTCACCTCTGGATAGATGGATAGGACATCCTTGATATTATTTTTAAGTTTATTGATGAAACGCATGCGGTTTTTGCCCTTGGTTGACAATTCCCCGTAGCGCACCATAATTTCTGAATACGTTAGTGTCATTCCTTTTCCTTTTGAACTTGAATTTAATTTTATTTAATCGTTTTATCTCACTTTTTGTGTCTTAGCGTAGACCTGCTTGAAAATCGTGAGAAATTGTTCAACCTGTCCCATATCATTGTCATCATCGAGACTGATACGAACGGCAGTTTGGGCCAACTTACTTGGCACACCCATAGAAATAAGGGTTCCTGCTGGCTTACCGGCTTTTGAGGAGCAGGCTGATGTCGTTGAAATATAGATTTGATGTTCCTCAAAAGCATGGACAACAACTTCACCACGAACACCCTTGATGCCAAAGGTCAAAATATTGGGAGCAAAGTTATCACCTTCACCTGAGAAGAGAGTAATGTCCTCATACTTCGACAATTCGTCAAAGATAACCTTTTTCATCTTGGCAATTTTAGTCAGAGATAAGGCCTCTTTATCAGTGACTAAGCGCAAGGCCTTAGCCATACTTGCAATCCCAGCAACATTTTCAGTCGTTGAACGAAGGTCTTTTTCTTGACCTCCACCTGTTAAGAGAGGCGTAATCTTTTTGCCAGCTTTTTTGTAGACAAAACCGACACCACGAACGGCATGGAACTTATGACCAGAAAAGGTCGCAAAGTCTACACGGTCAGTTAAATAAGACGATACAGGAACTTTACCAATAGCCTGAACAGCATCCACATGGAAAGAAATCGTCGGCTCATTAGCTAGAAGATCTGAAATCGCTTGAATGGGTTGGATAGATCCGATTTCATTATTAACGGCCATCACTGAAACCAAGATGGTATCAGGTCGCAACAGTTGAGCAAGAGCTTCCACATCCACGAACCCTTGAGCATTAACTGGCGCATAGGACACTTGAAAACCATGCTCAGAAAGCCATTTGGCAGACTCTTTAACCGCAGGATGCTCAATGTCAGAAACGATGATGTGTTTACCATAAGGCTCTTTTTCAAAAGCCACGCCCTTAATGACCCAGTTGTCTCCTTCGGTTCCACCAGACGTAAAGAAAATCTCATCGGCTGATTTTCCAATGAGGTCCGCAACTTGCTTACGAGAAGCCTCCAAAATACGTGTCGCAGATGTTCCTAATTGGTGCAAGCTAGAAGGATTCCCAAAAATTTTCGTTGCCGCTTCTTGGTAGGTTCTAAGAGCCTCTGGATAGGGCATGGTTGTAGCTGAATTATCAAAATAAATCATGTTTTTTCCTCGATTAATAGTTACTCCCTATTATAGCATAATTTTTTTAGCATTTTTTGCGAGAAAATCATATAATAGAGAGTACGAAATAATTTTTAAGGAGAGCATCATGTCTGAAAATTACTCACGCCGTAACCATACGTCCAATGAAGAAAGCAAATCTTCCCCTAAAGTGACTGAACACGTTTCTAAAGGCTTCACTGCCTTCCAAAAAGTCCTTACTGCTGTCGGGACCATTTTGTCAATCATCGTAGCGTCTATCACTATTATGAATTTCACATCTTCTAATAAAGATAAAGATACATCTGATTCTTCAGCAAATCAATCAACTGTAGTCATCAAAGAAGGTAACAATAAGACCCAAGATTCAAGCGCTGCCTCATCTAGCTATGGTAATGCGACTGACTCAGAAACAGAAACAAGCAGCCAAGCTGGTAATAACACTTATTCTTCATCAGCAGATACAACAACTGGTGGAAATACAACTACTTCTTCATCAGCAGCCACTGCAGACACAACTACTGGCAATGCGACAACTGGTGGTGCAACAACTGGTGGTGCAACAACTGGTGGCGCTGCTTCCAACTAAAACATTTGAAAGGCTAGGAGTTTCCTGCCTTTTTCTATAATCCTATGAACTATACAGAAACCATAAATTTCATTCACTCTTTTAAAGGTAATGGTCGTCGTCCCAAGCTTGAGCGTATGCGCTGGCTTTTGGAGCAAGCTGGAAATCCTCAAATGCACTATCCAACAGTCCATATCGTCGGAACCAACGGTAAGGGATCAACAACCAGTTACTTACAACATATCCTAAGTAAGGCAGGCTATCAAGTCGGAACCTTTACTTCTCCTTACATTACTCGATTTAACGAGCGTATTAGTATTAATGGCACAGAGATCCCTGATAAGGACCTGATTGCTATTGTTGAGAAAGCTCAAGTTTTTCTCAATGATTTAGAACATAACACTTATTTTGACCGACCAACGGAATTTGAGTTGGTCACCCTACTCATGTTTCTCTACTTTGATTTGAAACAGGTTGATATTGCTATCATCGAAGCCGGAATTGGTGGCCGTCTTGATTCGACCAATGTGCTTTCACCAGAGCTTGTCATCTGTACTTCGATTGGCTTTGACCACACTGAAACTTTAGGTAATAGTCTTGAGGAAATTGCTGAGCATAAAGCTGGTGTCATGCAAAAAAATACCCCTACCTTACTAGGTCGTGTTCCTGAAGAAGTTGAACAGCTCTTTAGACAAAAATCACATGAATGTAAGGCTCCTTTGGCTGTTATTGATAGGGAAATCCAGCTCATTCATGCATCCAATCAAGCTCTTCAAGTTTCTTATGGTAAGTGGCAGAGTTCAAAACTTAAGCTCTCCATGCTAGGACAGCATCAAGAAAATAATGCTGGTTTAGCCGTCACTGCTGCCCATCTATTGACTCAAATATTTCCTAAGATTACCGATAAGAGTATCCAAGAAGGCATCGAAGAGACGCATTGGCCTGGTCGCAGTGAGTGGATTGGAAATAACATTTACCTAGATGGCGCCCATAATCCTCAAGGTATTGCCAGTTTAAAACAGGTACTAAAAGATAACTTCGCCAATCGTAAGGTCCACATCCTCTTTGCAGGACTTAGGCGGAAGCCTCTAGCAGACTTACTAGAGGAGCTGAAAGCTTATGATATAACGGTAACTAGCTTTGACTTTTTTGAAGCACTGCCCTTGGATGACTATCCTCAACACTTCAAACAGGCGACCGACTATAAAGACTGGTTAATCCAAGCTGATTCAGCGAGTCCTGATGATTTATTTGTCATTACTGGGTCCCTTTACTTTATCTCAGAAGTCAGAAATTATTTGATTAACGAAAAAAAGGCCTAATGCCTTTTTTTATTTAGACAAGTTATTTGCTACACACAAAGTGTGGGCTGCTATTTGAGCACAAAGAAAAGCCTGAAACTCTTGGTATTCAGACCTCACTTATTTATCTCATCGTTACAAATTCTTCTGAACCGGTTGGATGAATGGTTTCCATAGCCAAAAAGGCTATGGAAATTCGCAAGGGACTTCCTTGCGATCACTTTCAATTGAGGCCATTCAGCCATAAAGAAAAGCCTGAAACTCTCGGTATTCAGACCTCACTTATTTATCTCATTGTCACAAATTCTTCTGAACCGGTTGGATGAATGGCAACCGTATTATCAAAATCAGCCTTAGTTGCTCCCATCTTAATAGCCACAGAGAAGCCTTGAATCATCTCGTCGACACCGTAGCCAATGCCATGAAGACCGATGATTTTTTCATTCTCACCAAGTGTTACTAATTTCATAGTTGACGGCTGACGATTGTTTGCAAGAGCTGTATACATTGGAGTGAAACTAGATTTATAGACCTTGATATTCTCCGCACCATATTTAGCGATTGCTTTTTCCTCAGTCAAACCAACAGAACCAATGACTGGGTGGCTAAAGACCACAGTAGCAACATCTGTATAATCAAGCTTAGCATCAGCTTTATTGTTGAAGAGTCGCTCTGACAATTGACGTCCCGCCTTGATTGCAACTGGCGTCAAATCTAGTTTACCAGTCACATCACCAAGGGCATAGATACCAGGAACTGATGTATTTTCAAAGGCGTCTGAATAAATGTTACCTCGTTCAGTCAACTCAACGCCCGTCTTTTCAAGACCAAAGCCAGAGGTATTGGCTGCACGACCAATAGCCCAAATGAGGCAATCAACAGTTACTGTTTCTCCATTGTCAAAGCTAATGGTCAAAGAATCGTCAGCATTTTTCACTACTTCTGTAGCATTAGCATGCGTGTGAAGGGTCGGACCTGATTTAGCCATCTCATCGACTAAGACATCGATAATATCCTTGTCAAAGGTACGTAATGGGCGGTCCTTACGAACAAAGAGGTGCGTATCACTGCCAAGAGCATTGAGAACACCAGCAACCTCAACGGCGATATAGCCACCACCGATAACAGCTGTACGTTTTGGTACCTCATCTAACTCAAAGAAACCATCTGAAGTAATCCCATATTCACTACCTGGAATATTTGGATAAAGGGCATGTCCACCTGTTGCAATAAGGATATGTGGCGCTGTATAACGCTCCCCAGCTACTTCAACTATATGAGAATCAACAAATTTTGCATACTCGTATACACGTTCAACGCCATTACTATCAAAACCACGCTCATAAGAACCATGGATACGGTCGATATAAGCCTGACGATTGGCCTTAAGGGTCGCAAAATCAAACTTATTAAGCGTCACATCAAAGCCATATTCGCCAGCATAGCGGTGAAGAGTCTCAGCAACCTGAGCACCATACCACATGACCTTTTTAGGTACACAGCCCACATTGACGCAGGTACCGCCGACCTCTTTTCCTTCAAAGAGAATAACCTTAGCGCCGTGCATAGCAGCACGATTAGCACTGGCAATCCCGCCAGAGCCACCACCGATGACAATATAATCGTATTCTTTTACCATAATTTACCTCTTATATTTCTTTATGGAGCATATGAGCTTCTAGATAAGCCTTGTAAGCCATTTCTGGTTTTACTTTATCATAAATTAAATATCCTGACAAAAATCCGCTACGACACAAAAAACAACCCCGTACTCAACGAGATTGTTTAATCATATCTTATTTATCAAGTGGTTTGCGGAGGAATCCGAAAAGGATACCTGATACCACAGCACCAATCAAGATGAAGAGAAGGTAGAGAAGGGCATTTGAAGTGAGGGCAATAACGAAGATACCTCCGTGTGGTGCCATCAATTTGATTCCTGCCATACCTACGAGAGCACCTGTAAGAGCTGAACCGACGATAAAGCTTGGGATAGCGCGTGCTGGGTCAGCTGCACCAAATGGGATTGCACCTTCAGTGATGAATGAAAGTCCCATAACGATGTTTGTCAAACCAGAATCACGTTCTTCTTGTGAGAATTTATCTTTGAACAATACGGTTGCTACAAAGACTGCCAAAGGAGGAACCATACCAGCTGCCATAACTGCTGCCATAACAACTGAACCACCTGAAGTTACGGTTTCAGCAAGAGTACCTGTAGCAAAAACATAAGCAGCTTTGTTGACTGGTCCACCCATGTCTACCGCCATCATACCACCGACAAGAAGACCAAGGAGTACTGCTGAGCTTCCTGACAAGCTTGACAAGAAGTTATTAAGTCCAGTATTGATTGCTGCCATTGGGATATTCACTGCTAGCATGGCAAATCCTGTGAGGGCCACTCCAAGGAGAGGCATCAATAAGATTGATTTTGCACCTTCGAGTGCACGTGGAACCTTAATGTATTTTTTCAACAAAAGTACAATTCCACCAGCTAAGAAACCACCTACCAATGCTCCAAGAAATCCTGATGACACTTGATGAGAAGAAATCTTATCAACTGCTTCTTTCGCTGCATTTTCATCTAAACCTGCAACTTTTGCATAGACTACAATATTTCCATAAGCAAGACCTGCTTTCGCAATAGCCCCAGCTGCAAAACCGGCAATCAAACCTGGTTTCTCAGCAATTGAATAGGCAATATATCCTGCAAGAATAGGCAACATGAAACTGAAAGCAATATCACCAATTGATTTAAAGAGAGCTGGAAGTTCATTGTAACTACCCAAATGTGACAATTGATCTTTAGGAACACCCATGATTTGGTCAAGCAAGAAGGCAAGGGCAATCATGATACCACCACCAATAACGAATGGAAGCATTTGTGATACCCCACTCATCAAGTGTTTGTAGAAGGCACCACCAAGGCTCAATTTCTCACTTGATTCTTGAGCAGCTCCAGCATTTTCAGCATGGAAGACTTCAGCTTTACCATCCAAGATGTTTTGGATTAATTCTTGAGGTTGACGAATACCTGCAGCGACTGGTTTAGAAAGCAATTTTTTACCATCAAAACGTGCTGTTTCAACTGCCTTGTCTGCTGCTACGATAACACCTACAGCCTTACTGATTTCTTCAGCAGTCAATGGTGTTCCAACACCTGAAGCACCGTTAGTTTCAACACGAACATTGACTCCCATTTCTTCACCTGTTTTAATCAGTGATTCTTCAGCCATGTAAGTGTGAGCAATACCAGTTGTACAAGCTGTTACGGCTACGATAAGGGGTTTATCGCTTGAAGCTGCTTCCTTAACAGCTTGTGCTTTCTTAGCTTCCTCAGCCTGTGCTTCTTCTTCACCAGTATTGAAAGCAGCAATCACTTCATCTGGAGAAGTCACCTTACGCAAACGATCTGCAAAACCATCTTGCATAAGGTATTTTGACAACTCAGCAAGGGCTGCCAAGTGAGTGTCATTTGCTCCCTCTGGAGCAGCAATCATAAAGAAGAGGTCTGTAGGTTGACCATCAAGTGATTCGTAATCTACACCTTTATTAGATTTAGCAAAAAGTACTGTTGCTTCTTTTACTGCAGCATTTTTACTGTGTGGCATAGCGATTCCATCACCCAAACCAGTTGATGTTTGTGCTTCACGAGCCATAATACCTGCTTTGAAAACATCAAAGTCGGTCACAACACCATTGTCAACCAGGCTGTTAATCATTTCATCGATAACAGCTTCTTTTGTAGTTGCTTGAAGGTCAAGCAACATAACTTTTTTGTTCAGTAAATCCTGAATTTTCATAGTTTTTCTACCTCTACTTTATTGTATGTTTCTTTAATAAATTCAATTGTCGCTAAGTCATCTGAGAAGGCTGTAGATGTTCCACACGCCACTCCCCACTTGAGCGCCTCAATTGGGTCACCTGATTTAACAAACTCACCAGTGAAACCAGCAACCATTGAGTCACCCGCACCAACAGAGTTTTTAACTGTCCCCTTAATTGGTTTGGCAAAGTAAGCAGCCTCTGGTGTAACAAGGAGTGCCCCATCACCTGCCATTGAGATGATAACATTCTGCGCCCCCTTAGCCAGGATTTCACGTGCATATTTTTCAACATCAGAAATACCATTAAGTTTGACATTGAAAATAGCTTCAAGCTCATGATTATTTGGTTTAACCAAGAGTGGTTGGTGAGCTAATGAATCAAGAAGCGTTTGTCCCTCAAAGTCACAAACCACCTGAGCACCAGTTTCACGAACCAGTGGAATCAATTTGTTATAGACCTTGTTTCCAAGATTGCTTGGTGCAGAACCAGCAAAGACAACCACATCATCTGCAGTGATACTTGAAAGGATTGCCTCCAATTCAGCCAACTGTTCTTCTGTGATAATTGGACCCGTTCCATTAATTTCAGTTTCTTGATCGGCCTTAATTTTAACGTTGATACGTGTATCTTGGTCGACGGCTACAAACTTAGTTTTAATACCTTCAGCATCCAAACCATCTGTTACAAAACGGCCTGTAAAACCACCGATGAAGCCCGTAGCGGTATTATCAATGCCTAAACGTTGTAGAATACGACTAACGTTAATTCCCTTACCACCAGCGAATTTATCATCACTGTCCATACGGTTAACTTCACCAATCTCTACCTTATCAATACGAACAATGAAGTCGATGGATGGATTTAGCGTTACAGTATAAATCATACTTCAATAACCCTCGTTTTCTCTTTTAATTCTTTCAGGAGCTCTTCTTCCGAAGCGTTTGTGATTATAGTGACCTTCTCAACCTCCGCTACCTTTGCATAGGTAATCTGACCAAGTTTCGAAGCATCGGCTAAAACGTAAGCTTTTCGTGCATTAGCAATCACTGTCCGTTTAATGACTGCCTCCTCCATGTCAGGTGTTGTAAAATAATTGGCATCAACACCATTAGCGCCAATGAAGGCACAGTCAAAATTCAGTTGTCTGATTTGCTCCTGAGCAGTGCTCCCTATGGAGGCATCTGTAGAGTGCTTAACCTTCCCACCAATAATTCTGGTGCTAATACCAAAATCTACCAGCTTAACTGCATGATGGATAGAATTAGTCACAACCGTCACCTGACGATTGAGCAAATGAGGAATCAACAGTTCATTCGTTGTACTAGCCTCAAGAAAGACGACATCACCTTCCTTAATTAAATCAGCAGCATAGCTAGCTAATTGTGACTTTTCTTGAACATTTCTGATGGCTTTCTGACTGTTGGCAATTTCTTCCTTCAGACCTCGAAGGCTTTCAGCGCCACCATGAACACGTTTCAGTTGACCATCTGCCGCTAACTCATCCAAATCACGACGAATCGTTGACTCAGAAGTATCACTTAATAAAACGGTCAAATTTTCTAAAGTGACAAAACCATCTTGTTTCAATTGAGACAAGATAATCTGCTTACGTTCAGACTTTATCATAATCTCTCCTTCTGCAATCGTTTACATGTTCTATTATACAAAATTTTTAATACTTGTCAACAAAAACGGTCAAAAAAATCCAAAATATTCCATATACACTCACTATTCTATCAAAATGACGCATTCTACTAAGAATCGTCACACATTTCAACTAGGTAGACATTGCTTAACCTGACAAAACAAAAAAGCCTTGCGGCTTTCTTGTCCTATTTGGCATAGTCAATCGCACGGAATTCACGAATGACAGTAACCTTAATATTTCCTGGATAATCCAAGTTCTTCTCAATTTGCTCACGTACCTTGTGAGACAAGATAGTGACCTCATCATCTGAAATTTTATTTGGATGAACCATGATACGAATTTCACGACCTGCTTGAAGGGCAAAGCTAGTTTGCACACCCTCAAAGCTTGATGCAATTTCTTCCAAATCACGAAGACGTTTGACATAATTCTCAACAGACTCATTACGAGCACCTGGACGAGCAGAACTCAACGCGTCCGCAGCTGCTACTAGGACCGCAATAACACTTTCTGGTTCCACATCTCCATGGTGACTGGCAATAGCGTTAACAACCACTGGATGTTCTTTATATTTACGGGCGAACTCAGCACCAATTTCTACGTGACTACCTTCAACTTCTTTGTCAATAGCTTTCCCCATATCATGGAGGAAACCAGCACGACGAGCAAGGGCAACATTTTCACCCAATTCGCCCGCCATAATACCGGCCAATTTACCAACTTCAACCGAGTGACGAAGAACATTTTGACCATATGATGTACGGAACTGCAAACGTCCCATAATCTTGATCAAGTCAGGATGAAGATTCATAGCACCAATTTCATAAGCCGCCTCTTCACCATATTCACGAATACGATTATCCATTTCTTGGCGATTCTTCTCAACCAACTCCTCAATACGAGCTGGATGAATACGACCGTCTTTAATCAAAGCTTCAAGAGTCATGCGTGCAATCTCACGACGGACTGGATCAAAGCCAGAAAGGACAACTACTTCTGGCGTGTCATCAATAATGACGTCAATACCAGTCAGGCTCTCAAGGGTACGAATGTTACGACCCTCACGTCCAATAATACGGCCTTTCATATTGTCATCTGGGAGATGAACAGTCGTTACTGTTTGCTCAGTAACATAATCTCCAGACAAACGTTGCATGGCTTGCGCTAACAGATTCTTGGCCTTTTTATCAACAGTATCTTTGACCTGTGCTTCTGCATCTTTAATACGTGTTGCAATCTCATGAGTTAAGTTATTCTCAGTCTCTGTTAAGATTACCTCACGCGCCTCTGCAATGGTCATTTGACCAACACGTTCAAGTTCTGCCTGCTTCTCAGCCTCCAACTGAGTCACATTCTCTTCACGCTCATTCAGATGTTTAGATTTGTCAGCAAGACTATGCTCTTTCTTCTCGAGGGCAAGTTCTTTATTTGATAGATTTTCATCTTTACGATCAAGACTAGTAGCACGTTCTGTTAAACGATTTTCCATTTGCTTAAGCTCTTGACGCTCAGATTTAAATTCTTTTTCAATATCTTCTCGATATTTTCTAGCTTCCTCTTTTGCTTCTAGCAAGAACTCTTTGCGTTGAGCCTTGCTATCACGTTCGGCAGTAACACGCAGATGATCTGCATCGTGTTCAGCCTGACTACGAAGGTTGACAGCATCTTGCTCTGCTTTTAGCAAAGTAGTTTCTGCCTGTTCCTTAGCCTTGCTAAGTTTGATAGAAATTGCTAAATATCCAACGACTAAACCAATGAGTGCAAAGACAACTAAAATTATCATGTTTAACATGTCTTTACCTCAACTTTTCTAAGGTTCCCCTAAAGAAAACCGTCTTCTAGTGTACCATATTTACAGCTAATTCTCAAATAAATACTAGAACTTTAAACTGATTTTGTGGTATGATAGCTCTATTAGAATAGGGAGGTATTACCATGCCAAAAGACGTAACTGTTGAAAGTTTCGAACTTGATCACACGATTGTAAAGGCACCTTACGTTCGTCTTATTTCAGAAGAAGTCGGACCTAAGGGAGATATTATCACAAACTTTGATATCCGTTTAATTCAACCAAACGAAAACAGTATTGATACCGGCGGTCTTCACACTATCGAACACCTACTTGCTAAACTAATTCGTCAACGTATTGATGGACTCATTGATTGTTCACCATTTGGTTGTCGTACTGGTTTTCACATGATTATGTGGGGCAAACAAGACCCTACAGAAATTGCTAAAGTTATCAAGTCTAGTCTTGAAGCTATTGCAAATGATGTCACTTGGGAAGATGTTCCAGGAACTACCATTGAATCTTGTGGAAACTACAAGGATCACAGCCTTCATTCAGCTAAAGAATGGGCTAAACTTATCCTTGAACAAGGAATCTCAGACCAAGCCTTTGAACGTCATATCGTTTAAAAAAACATTGGGACAGATATCCCAATGTTTTTTAATATTTTCTAAAACGTTGATAACGTGCCTCAAGCAAGTCCTCAGTTGACAATTGACTCAATTCTTTCAACTCATCGACAATTGCTGTCTTGACTGCTTCAAGAATTTCACTAGTGAAGTAACCACGTTCTGGAATAATTTTATCAATAATTCCCATATTAAGCAGCTCGCTTGAAGTAATCTTCATTAATTCTGCTGCTTCTTCTGCACGTGAACCATCTTTCCAGAGAATTGTCGCAAAGCCTTCTGGACTCAAAATAGAGTAAATGGTATTTTCCAGCATCCAAACCTTATCAGCCACTGCCAAAGCAAGAGCTCCTCCGGAACCACCTTCACCAATAATAATGGCAATAATTGGAACTTTAAGGTCACTCATCTCCATAAGGTTACGAGCTATCGCCTCACCTTGTCCACGCTCCTCTGCACCAACACCAGGATATGCACCTGCCGTATTGATAAAAGTAACGACTGGACGACCAAACTTTTCAGCCTGCTTCATAAGACGAAGAGCCTTACGATAGCCCTCTGGATGGGGCTGACCAAAGTTTCGACTTAGATTATCTTGTAGGTTCTTACCTTTTTGAATACCCACTACAGTTACGGCTTGGCCATTTAAGCGACCAATACCACCGATAACGGCACCATCATCACGGAAGTTACGATCACCATGCAGTTCGATAAAATCATCAAAAATCCCTTGGGCAAAGTCCAAAGCAGTCAAACGGCCTTGATCACGCGCTTCTTTTAAAATACGTGTTACGTCGCTCATTGAACACCTCCATGGAATGATAAGAGTGTGGCAATAGTATCAGCCAACTCTGTACGTTTGACAATAGCATCAACAAATCCATGTTCTTTAAGGAACTCAGACTTTTGAAAACCATCTGGCAAAGTCTCACGTACAGTATTTTCAATCACTCGACGACCCGCAAAACCAATTAAGGTTTGTGGCTCAGCCAAGATAATATCACCTTCCATAGCAAAACTTGCTGTAACCCCACCAGTTGTCGGATCTGTCAACACAGTTAAGTAAAGAAGACCAGCATTCGAATGACGTTTTACCGCTGCTGAAATCTTAGCCATTTGCATCAAGCTCATGATTCCTTCTTGCATACGGGCACCACCAGATGCTGTAAAGATAACAACTGGCAATTTTTCTTCAATGGCATGCTCAAAAAGTCTTGTGATTTTTTCACCAACTACAGTTCCCATTGATGCCATGATAAAGTGAGAATCCATGATTGCTAAGGCAGTCTTTTGACCCTTGATGGTCGCAACACCAGTCACAACGGCTTCATCAAGTCTTGTTTTTTCCTTGGTTGCTGCCAATTTCTCCATATAGCCTGGAAAATTCAATGGATTTTCAGTTTTAATGCCTGTAAACAGTTCTTGGAAAGAACCTTCATCAACTGTTAAATCCAGACGTTCCTTTGCTGAGATACGGAAAGTATAAGAACAATTTGGACAAATCTTAGCTTGTCCCAAGTCTTTTTGATAAATAGCCTGTTTACATCCAGGACATTTGGCAAAAAGCTCATCTGGAACTTCTGGCACTTGGTGATCAACCCCATTACGTACAGAACGGTTAGGATTGATCCGAATATACTTTTCTTTTCGATCAAATAATCCCATAAGTCCTATTCCTCACGATTCTGATAAGCTGGCAAGAAAGTCTCCATCAAGAAGGAAGTATCATAATCCCCAGCAATAACGCTACGGTCTGAGATCAAATCCAACTGGAAGTCAGCATTAGTCATTACACCATCAATTTCAAGCTCGTAAAGAGCACGTTGCATCTTCATGAGTGCTTCAAAACGGTTTGCTCCATGAACAATAATCTTGGCAATCATTGAGTCATAGTAAGGTGGGATAGTGTAGCCAGGATATACGGCACTATCAACACGAAGTCCAACACCACCACTTGGTAAGTAAAGATTACTAATTTTACCTGGGCTTGGTGCAAAATTAAACTTAGGATTCTCTGCATTGATACGACACTCAATAGCATGTCCCTTGATTTTAATATCATCTTGGGTTACAGATAATTTCTCACCCGCAGCTACACAAATTTGTTCTTTGACGATATCCACACCACTAACAAATTCTGTGACCGGGTGCTCAACTTGAACACGGGTATTCATTTCCATGAAGTAGAACTGACCTGTTTTTTCATCAAGAAGAAACTCAATTGTACCCGCATTTTCATAATTAACCGCCTTAGCAGCACGGGCAGCCGCAGACCCAATTTCATGACGAAGGGTTTTACCAATGGCAACTGAAGGTGATTCTTCCAAAACTTTTTGGTTATTACGTTGAAGAGAACAGTCACGCTCACCTAAGTGGACGATGTTACCATAGCTATCCCCCAAAATTTGAACCTCAATGTGACGGGCTGGGTAGATAACTTTTTCGATATACATTGCCCCATTACCAAAGGCAGCCTTAGCTTCTTGGGACGCCGATTCAAAAGCAGGAGCCAACTCTTCCTCAGTGCTGACTTTACGAATTCCCTTACCGCCACCACCAGCAGAGGCTTTAAGCATTACTGGGTAACCAAGGCGATTGGCAACTTCTAGAGCTTCTTCAGCTGTAAAGACTTCACCATCTGAACCAGGAATAACGGGAACATTAGCCTTTATCATCTCTGCACGAGCATTGATTTTATCACCCATCTTGTCCATCACTTCACCTGATGGTCCGATGAACTTGATGTTCATTTCTTCACAGAGAGTAGAAAATTTAGAGTTTTCACTCAAAAATCCAAACCCTGGGTGAATAGCTTGTGCACCTGTTACAATAGCCGCAGACAAGACACGGTTCATATTTAAGTAAGATTCAGTGGATCTCGCTGGTCCAATACAAATAGCTTCATCTGCCAAAATCGTATGAAGAGAATCCTTATCAGCTTCTGAATAGACAGCAACCGTCTGTATTCCCAATTCACGTGCTGCGCGGATAATACGAACGGCAATTTCACCACGATTAGCAATCAATAATTTTTTAAACATAAAACAAGATAACATCAGACATCTTTTGGAAGTCTGTGTTTATTTCCTTTCTATGTGATAGGCCAATATCTAAAGAAAAATCCTTTCCGACTGTCGCCAGAAGGATTTTCACCAAACATTAGCTTCCAATAGCAAAAGTCAAAGTCCCTGATGCAGCCAGTTTACCATCGACTTCAGCCTTAGCTTCGACAACAGCGATTGTTCCACGACGTTTAACAAACTTAGCTGTCATTACAAGTTGATCTCCAGGAACAACTTGTTTTTTAAATTTAACCTTATCCATACCTGCGTAAAAGACTAATTTGCCTTTATTCTCAGGTTTTGACAATTCAAGAACACCAGCAGTTTGTGCGAGTGCTTCCATGATGAGAACACCTGGCATAACTGGGTATTGAGGAAAATGTCCATTGAAGAAAGGTTCATTAATAGTTACATTTTTAATAGCTGTAATTTCGTCTTCTGAAACTTCTAAAACACGGTCAACCAAAAGCATTGGGTAACGGTGTGGCAAAGCCTCACGAATAGCATTAATATCAATTGTCATTTGATGCGTACCAATCCTTTTCCGTAGTCAACAACTTCTTCGTTTGTTACCAAGATTTCAGTGATAACACCATCTTTAGGTGCTGGCACTTCATTCATGACCTTCATTGCTTCAACGATAAGAAGGGTTTGACCTTTCTTAACAGTATCACCAACTGAAATAAAGGCTGGTTTATCAGGAGCTGATGACAAGTAAGCTACACCTACTAGAGGGCTCTCCACCACGTCCCCTTCTGCAGCTGACGCTGGTGCTACAACATCTTCCGCTGATGCTGAAGCTGTTTCAACAGCTGGAGCAGGAGCCACTGCTGGTGCAGCTGGAGCTTGAGGAGCAGGCGCAACCACTTCAACTGTAGGAGCTACAGGAGCTCCCACCACTGAACTTGTTTGGTTCTTACTCAAGCTCAATTCTTCACCATTATTCTTATATGAGAATTCACGTAAAGTTGAGGCATCAAATTGAGCCAACAAATCTTTAATTTCAGAAATATTCATAGATTAGTCCTCCCAACGTTTGAAGGCAAGAACCGCATTGTGTCCACCAAAACCAAAAGTATTTGAGATGGCATACTTGATATCAGCTTCTTGACCTTCACCGTAGACAACATTCGCTTCAATGTAATCAGACAATTCTTTGGTACCAGCAGTTTTTGGTACATAGCTGTGACGAATGGCTTCGATTGTTGCAATCGCTTCAACGGCACCAGCAGCACCAAGCAAGTGTCCTGTAAATGATTTAGTAGATGAAACTGGGACTTCTTTACCAAGTACAGAAACGATAGCACCACTTTCACCTTTCTCATTGGCAGGTGTTGATGTCCCATGCGCATTGACATAATCAACATCTTCAGGCTTGATACCAGCTTCATTGATAGCCAATTTAATGGCTTTAGCCGCACCTGAACCGTCTGGTGTTGGTGTTGTCATATGGTAGGCATCACAGTTTGATCCGTAACCAACAATCTCAGCCAAGATATTAGCACCACGTTTTTGCGCATGTTCCAGGCTTTCAATAACGAGAACCCCAGCACCTTCACCCATAACAAAACCATTACGGTCTTTATCAAATGGAATTGAAGAACGTTCTGGATCTTCTGTTGTTGAAAGAGCTGTAAGAGCGTTAAAACCACCAATACCAATCTTAGTGATTGAAGCTTCAGCACCACCAGCCAAGACAACATCGTGCAAACCAAATTTAATTTCACGGAAGGCCTCACCAATAGCGTCATTGGCAGAAGCACAAGCAGTTGTTACTGATTTACATACCCCTTGAGCACCAATCTTAAGAGCAATGTTACCTGCCCCCATGTTTGAAAGAGCTTTAGGGATAAACATTGGCTTGATGCGTTTCATACCACGTTCATGCATACGGATAATTTGATCTTCAAGCTCTTGCAAACCACCAATACCAGATGACACAATAACACCAACACGATCACGATTTTCTTCTTCCATGTTAAGTCCTGAGTTCTCTAGGGCATCCATAGCAGCATAGATCGCATAAAGTGAGTAAGTATCCATACGATTCGTATCTTTTTTCACAAAATATTTATCGAATGGGAAATCTTGAATCTCACCAGCATTAAAAACTGGAATTTCAGAGGCATCAAACTTAGTAATTGGTTTGATACCGATTTTACCGTCATGAAGACTGTTCCAAAATTCTTCTGGCGTATTACCGATTGGTGAGGTTACACCGTAACCTGTAACAACAACACGATTTGTAGACATATATATTCTCCTTTTGTCGGATGGATATTCAAATAAATAATTCTTGATAATTGACAAGCAATTATTGCATAGTCATACCACCATCAATAGCGATGGTTTGACCTGTGAGATACTCTTGGCTAGCCAAGAAAGCTGCGACTTCAGCAACTTCTTCTGCTTGACCAATACGTTTCATTGGTACTTGAGCAATCATAGCGTCCTTCATTTTTTCTGGAATCGCATCAGTCATATCTGACTCAATGAAACCAGGAGCAATAGCATTAACACGAACGCCACGAGCCGCAACTTCACGAGCCACTGATTTTGTGAAACCAATCAAACCTGCTTTTGAAGCTGCATAATTAGCTTGACCAACATTTCCCATGAGACCTACAACAGATGACATATTGATAATAGCACCTTGACGGGCCTTAGACATAGGTTTCAAAACGGCTTGCGTCATATTGAAAGCACCAGTCAAGTTGATTTTTAAAACACGTTCAAAATCTTCTTCAGTCATCTTAAGCATAAGCTTATCATTGGTGATACCAGCATTATTTACTAAAACATCAATGCTACCAAGCTTTTCAGTAGCCTCTGCAACCATACGTTTGGCATCTTCGCCATTAGAAATATCACCTGAGATACCAATAACTGTTACACCATAGTCCGCAAATTGTGCCAGTAACTCATCAGAAATCTCTGAACGTCCATTCAAGACAACATTAGCACCTAGACTCGCAAATTTGTGCGCCACGGCTAATCCAATTCCACGTGTTGAACCTGTTACAAAAACATTTTTATTCTTAAGTTCCATGTTTACCTCGTTTTAAGCATTAAGAAGGGCCTCAAGGCTCGCTTGATCTTCCACATTATGAGTTGGTAGACTTTTGTCAATTTTTTTCAAGAAGCCTGACAAGACTTTCCCAGGACCAATCTCAATCACTTCATCAACCCCAAATTTTTGGATTGTCGCAATTGAATCGTAAAATCGTACAGGTTCCATGACCTGACGTGCCAAAAGCGCTTTGATTTCTTCTGACTTCATAATTTTAGCTTCAGTATTACCTACCAAAGGAAGTTTAAAGTCATTGAAGGACACTTTCTCAAGTTCTTCCGCTAGATTTTGGCTAGCTGACTTAAGTAAAGCTGTGTGGAATGGTCCTGAAACCTTAAGAGGAATCAGACGTTTAGCACCAGCTTCTTTAAGTAATTCCACAGCATAATCAACTGCCTCAACTTCACCACCAATAACAATTTGTGCTGGAGTATTATAGTTAGCAGGAGTCACCACACCCTTTTCAGAAGCTTTTTGACAAATCTCTTCAATCAAACTAGGGTCTGTATTCATGACAGCAACCATTTTTCCACTTCCAGCTGGAGCTGCAGTTTCCATGAATTCACCACGTTTAGCAACCAAGGCTACTGCATCTTCAAATGAAAGGGCACCAGCCGCCACTAGGGCAGAATATTCCCCAAGAGAAAGGCCGGCAACAATATCAGGAGTGATACCATTTTCTGCCAAGAGACGATAAATAGCTACTGACGTTGTCAAAATAGCTGGCTGTGTGTAACGTGTTTGATTAAGCTTTTCTTCGTTAGAATCAATCAATTCACGCAAATCATAACCTAAAATACGACTAGCTGTATCAAATGTTTCTTTGACAATTGGATAAGTCGCATACAAATCGCTTGCCATACCCAATTTCTGAGCTCCTTGACCAGCAAATAAGAACGCACGTTTTGTCACTATCCTAATCCTTTCGACGTTTTTAGACGTTTACATCTGCCCAACGAGCAGCTTCTTCTTTAATTACCTTAGCAGCACCTGTGTACAAATCTTCCAAGATTTCTGCACAAGTTTCTTCTTTACGAACAAGACCTGCAATTTGTCCAGCCATAACTGAACCATATTCCACATCTCCATCAACAACGGCATTACGAAGTGCACCTGCACCAAGCTCTTCAATTTCCTCTTGAGTTTTCTTACCAGCCAAGAAATCTTTTTCAGCCTGATTGTACTCTGTAGCCAATTTATTCTTAATCGCACGAACTGGGTGTCCCACAACAGAGGCAGAGATAACAGTGTCAATGTCATTAGCCTTCAAAATCTTATCTTTGAAGTTTTGGTGTGCATTAGATTCCTTGGCAACAACAAAACGTGTTCCAACTTGAACAGCATCCGCACCCAACATAAGTACCGCTGCCATACCATGACCATCGGCAACACCACCAGCACCAATTACAGGAATTGAAACTGCGTCTGCGACCTGACGAACCAAGGTCATAGTTGTTAATTTACCAATATGACCACCAGCTTCCATACCTTCCGCAACAACGGCATCAGCGCCTAGTTTTTCCATACGTTTAGCAAGTGCTACTGATGGAATAACTGGAATAACTGTGATACCAGCTTCATGGAGTCGTTCCATATATTTACCTGGGTTTCCTGCACCAGTTGTAACAACTTTTACACCCTCTTCAATAACAAGGTCAACGATGTCATCTGCAAATGGTGACAAAAGCATAATATTAACACCAAATGGTTTGTCAGTAATTGATTTTACTTTATCAATATTAGCTTTTACCACTTCTTTAGGGGCATTACCACCACCAATAATTCCGAGTCCACCAGCATTTGAAACGGCTCCTGCCAAGTCGCCATCAGCAACCCAGGCCATACCACCTTGGAAGATTGGATATTTAATTCCTAACA
>OBXB01000054.1_pt1 | contig 30707 bp, 28 predicted proteins | sample 1476581 | NCBI WGS metagenome assembly OBXB01 (sample SAMEA2580147, study PRJEB22360) | human gut metagenome | biome: human gut; feature: human-associated habitat; material: faeces | place: Denmark | collected 2008/2010
TGGGCTACTAATGAGGTGAAGATATGGCACAAATGACCGTACAAGTGGTAACTCCAGATGGTCTTAAATACGACCACCACGCCAACTTTATCCATGCGGTTACTAAAGATGGTCAAATTGGTATTTTGCCAGGCCATATTAACTTGATTGCACCACTTGAAGTGGATGAACTCAAGGTTCGTCGTGTGGATGATGAGAACCACGTTGACTGGATTGCCGTAAATGGTGGTATTATTGAAGTCAAAGATGACCTCATTACTATCGTTGCCGATTCAGCTGAACGTGAACGCGACATTGACGTTTCTCGTGCCGAACGTGCCAAGCAACGTGCCGAACGTGACTTGGAAGAAGCAACTAAATCTGATCGTGTTGACGAAGTTCAACGTGCTCAAGTTGCTCTTCGTAGAGCACTTAACCGTATCAGTGTCGGTACTAAATAAGAGTAAAGAAAACGAGACTTTGTTCTCGTTTTTTTATATGAGTTAAAAGAGTGCGGTGTTGATTGAAGACTATAGAGCTGTATTAGTAAGAGTTGCATCAAAAAGGATTTATTATAAGGTGATTTGAAAAAATTTAATGTTTGAAAACGGTTAATTAAGCTTTTGCTTTAGTTTAAGGTATCAAAGTGTTATAATATAAGCTGTTAGCTTTGTGTTTTTTGTAAACTATAGAGTGACGTAATAGAAAGTATGAGTTTTTTAAGATATGAAAATTGAAAAGAAGCATCTTTTGGACTATACCATCTTAATACCTTATTTAATCTTGTCCGTAGTCGGTTTGATTGTGGTATATTCAACGACGAGTGCTCGTTTAGTAAGTTTTGGTGCTAACCCATTTGCATCCGTCATCAACCAAGGATTATTTTGGCTAGTGTCCTTATTTTTTATCTTTTTCATCTATCGGTTGAAATTGAATTTCCTCAGAAAAGATAAAGTTTTAGGAACCGTTATTTTATTTGAAGTTTTTCTCCTGGTTGTTGCTAAGTTTTTTACCAAAGAAATTAACGGTGCTAATGGATGGATTGTACTTGGTCCCTTGTCATTCCAGCCAGCAGAGTACCTTAAGATTATTGTAGTTTGGTTTTTAGCACACACATTTTCAAAGAAACAGTCTGCGATAGAACGCTATGATTATCAGGCCTTAACTAAGAATAGATGGATTCCTAGAAAACGTAGTCAACTTAATGACTGGCGGTATTATTTATTGGTTATGATTGGCTTAGTTGCTATCCAACCTGACTTGGGGAATGCGGCCATTATTGTATTAACAACGGTCATTATGTTCTCAATTTCAGGGGTTGGGTATCGCTGGTTTACAGCTCTTTTTGCTAGTATTGTTGGTCTGTCATCTGCATTTCTGGGACTAATCGCTTTGGTTGGGGTAAAAACCATGTCCAAAGTACCAATCTTTGGTTATGTTGCCAAGCGTTTTGCAGCCTATTTCAATCCTTTTAAGGATTTAACAGGTTCAGGTCTTCAGTTATCCCATTCTTATTATGCTATGAGTAATGGGGGTTGGTTCGGTCTTGGCCTCGGAAATTCAATTGAGAAAACAGGTTATCTACCGGAAGCTACAACTGACTTTGTCTTTTCAATTGTTATCGAAGAATTAGGTCTTATTGGTGCAGGTTTAATCCTTGCTCTGCTTTTCTTCCTCATTCTTCGGATTATGATTGTAGGGGTTAAGGCTAGAAATCCATTTAACTCTATGATGGCTCTTGGCGTCGGATCCCTTTTGCTTATGCAGGTTTTTGTCAATATCGGAGGAATCTCAGGTTTGATTCCATCCACAGGGGTTACCTTCCCTTTCCTTTCACAAGGTGGTAACTCGCTTTTAGTGACATCAGTCGGGATTGCTTTTGTCTTGAATATTGCTGCTAACGAAAAGCGTGACAATATTGTTCAAGCCATTGAAGAAGAGTTGAGCCAGACACAGGAATTAGAAAAACAAGACGAAAAAATAGTACCTCTAAGAAGAAGCCGTTGAAGTTCGGCTTCTTTTTGCATGTAGGTAAAGAAGATAGATGATATATGGGTGTCAGTAATGTAATGGTACGAGAGTATCATCTCTTAATGAAAAATTCATGATGGCTTCTAAATAAAAAGAAAATCTGAAAACCATATAAAATACTTGCAATTCTATGACATTTTGATAGAATAGTAGAGTAAAGTTAGACTGTATTGCCTACTGTCTATCTATAAAATATATTTTATTGGAGGCTTTTCCTAAATGGCAAAAGAAAAATACGATCGTAGTAAACCACACGTTAACATTGGTACAATTGGACACGTTGACCACGGTAAAACTACTTTGACAGCTGCTATCACAACTGTTTTGGCACGTCGTCTTCCAAGCTCAGTCAACACACCAAAAGACTACGCTTCAATCGACGCTGCTCCAGAAGAACGCGAACGCGGTATCACAATCAACACTGCACACGTTGAGTACGAAACTGCTAAACGTCACTACGCTCACATCGATGCGCCAGGACACGCGGACTACGTTAAAAACATGATCACTGGTGCCGCTCAAATGGACGGTGCGATCCTTGTAGTAGCTTCTACTGATGGACCAATGCCACAAACACGTGAACACATCCTTCTTTCACGTCAGGTTGGTGTTAAACACTTGATCGTCTTCATGAACAAAGTTGACTTGGTTGACGATGAAGAATTGCTTGAATTGGTTGAAATGGAAATCCGTGACCTTCTTTCAGAATACGATTTCCCAGGTGATGAAATCCCAGTTATCCAAGGTTCAGCACTTAAAGCTCTTGAAGGTGATACTAAATACGAAGATATCATCATGGAATTGATGGATACTGTTGACGATTACATTCCAGAACCAGAACGTGACACTGATAAACCATTGTTGCTTCCAGTCGAAGATGTATTCTCAATCACTGGTCGTGGTACTGTTGCTTCAGGACGTATTGACCGTGGTGTTGTTCGTGTCAATGACGAAGTTGAAATCGTTGGTATCAAGGAAAAAATCCAAAAAGCAGTTGTTACTGGTGTTGAAATGTTCCGTAAACAACTTGACGAAGGTATTGCCGGTGATAACGTCGGTGTCCTTCTTCGTGGTATCCAACGTGATGAAATTGAACGTGGTCAAGTATTGGCTGCACCTGGTTCAATCAACCCACACACTAAATTCAAAGGTGAAGTTTACATCCTTTCTAAAGAAGAAGGTGGACGTCACACTCCATTCTTCAACAACTACCGTCCACAGTTCTACTTCCGTACAACTGACGTAACAGGTTCAATCGAACTTCCTGCAGGTACTGAAATGGTTATGCCTGGTGATAACGTGACTATCGATGTTGAATTGATTCACCCAATCGCCGTTGAACAAGGTACAACATTCTCTATCCGTGAAGGTGGACGTACTGTTGGTTCAGGTATCGTATCTGAAATCGAAGCTTAATTAATATTAAGTTCCCAATACAATTATTCGTCAGACAATAATTGAGAGAGTCGAGTTTACTCGGCTCTTTTTGGTTTTTAATTACCTATTTGATCTTCTTTTTATGAAAGTATCTTAGAAGAGAAGCAGTTTTGTAGGTCATTAGTCGGTATGAAGTGGCTATAGTTTTCGGAATTTTCCTAAAATCCTAGTAATAGTAGGGGATTTGTGATAGAATAAACTTGTAAATAAATAGAAGAAGAGGTATGTGAAATGTCACGTAAACCATTTATCGCTGGTAACTGGAAAATGAACAAAAATCCAGAAGAAGCAAAAGCATTCGTTGAAGCTGTAGCATCAAAACTTCCTTCATCAGATCTTGTTGAAGCTGGTATCGCAGCTCCTGCAGTTGACTTGACAGCTGTACTTGCTGCTGCTAAAGGTTCAGACCTTAAAGTTGCTGCACAAAACACTTACTTTGAAAATGCTGGTGCCTTCACTGGTGAAACTAGCCCACAAGTTTTGAAAGAAATCGGTACTGACTATGTTGTTATCGGTCACTCAGAACGTCGTGACTACTTCCACGAAACTGATGAAGACATCAACAAAAAAGCAAAAGCAATCTTTGCTAATGGCATGCTTCCAATCATTTGTTGTGGTGAAACACTTGAAACTTATGAAGCTGGTAAAGCTGCAGAATTCGTAGGTGCTCAAGTTTCAGCTGCTTTGGCTGGTTTGACTGCTGAACAAGTAGCTTCAACAGTTATCGCTTACGAACCAATCTGGGCTATCGGTACTGGTAAATCAGCTTCACAAGACGATGCACAAAAAATGTGTAAAGTTGTTCGTGATGTTGTTGCTGCTGACTTCGGTCAAGAAGTTGCTGACAAAGTACGTGTTCAATACGGTGGTTCAGTTAAACCTGAAAACGTTGCAGAATACATGGCTTGTCCAGATGTAGACGGAGCTCTTGTAGGTGGTGCATCACTTCAAGCTGATAGCTTCTTGGCATTGCTTGACTTCGTTAAATAATCTTTTATAAAGTCGAGGTTTCCTCGGCTTTTTCTTATGTCTTGGAAAGTCACGCTGTTGCTATGGATTTCGTATCGGGTGGAGTATGATTGATAGCATTATGCTTTTAACTTGAAAATCAATTTATCTACTGATTTATCACTTAAAGGATCTTTGATTTTTTATAATCAGTTCAATCGTGTTTCCAAAACGTCATTCTATCCATATACAAAAACTGCCACTTTGTAAATCGGATAAATAAGGTCTAGTCATAAATGAACTTAAGCCTTTTCAAATAGAATTGAATTGCCCAAATAGTCAGATAATGTGCTATAATAAAGGCAGTATAACTAGAGCACAGACCCTAAGTGTTTATTTGCTCTGCATTGTCCAAGAAGAGGAGAATTAGAAATCATGACTTTTGATGCTATTGACCAAATGGCGGTCAGCACTATTCGTTCGCTTTCAATTGAGGCTATTCAAGCCGCAAATTCAGGACACCCTGGTCTTCCTATGGGTGCAGCGCCAATGGCCTACGTACTTTGGAACCATGTAATGAATGTTAATCCAAAGACTAGCCGTAATTGGACAAACCGTGACCGTTTTGTCCTTTCTGCAGGTCATGGTTCTGCTTTGCTTTATAGTTTATTGCACCTTTCTGGTTATAAGGTGACAATGGATGATTTGAAAAACTTCCGTCAATGGGAATCTAAGACTCCAGGACACCCTGAAGTTAATCATACTGATGGTGTTGAAGCTACTTCAGGACCTCTTGGTCAAGGGATTGCTAATGCTGTTGGTATGGCCATGGCTGAAGCGCATTTGGCTGCTAAATTCAACAAACCTGATTTTGATATTGTTGACCATTATACTTATGCCCTACATGGCGATGGCTGTTTGATGGAAGGTGTTTCTCAAGAAGCTGCCAGTCTTGCTGGTCACCTTAAACTTGGTAAATTGGTTCTTCTTTACGATTCAAACGATATTTCACTGGATGGTCCAACATCAATGGCTTTCACTGAAGACGTTAAGGCTAAATTTGAAGCTTATGGTTGGCAACACATTCTCGTTAAAGATGGAAATGATTTGGAAGCCATTGCCAAAGCTATTGAAGAAGCTAAAGCAGAAACAGATAAACCGTCTATCATCGAAGTAAAAACTATTATTGGTTATGGAGCTGAAGGACAAGGAACGTCAGCTGTTCACGGAGCACCGATTGGTCAAGAAGGTATTGATCATGCCAAAAGCGTGTACGGCTATGATGCACCTGCCTTCACTGTTCCTGACGAAGTAGCTCGTCGTTTTCAAGCTGGTATTAAGTTCCGTGGTGAAGCTGCTGAAAATGCTTGGCAAACTAAATTTGCTGAATATGAAGTTGCCTACCCAGAGTTAGCTGCTGAATACAAGGCTGCTTTTGCAAATGAGTCAGCAACTGTTGAATTGAACGCTCATGAACTTGGCACAGCTGTAGCTAGTCGTGTGTCAAGCCAACAAGCTATCCAACAAATTTCTGAACAAGTTCCTTCATTCTGGGGTGGTTCTGCAGACCTTTCAGCTTCAAACAATACCATGGTTAAGGCTGAGTCTGATTTCCAAGCAGACAACTATGCTGGACGTAATATCTGGTTTGGTGTGCGTGAATTTGCTATGGCTGCAGCGATGAATGGTATTGCTCTTCATGGTGGTACTCGTGTTTATGGTGGTACTTTCTTCGTCTTCTCAAACTACTTGCTTCCAGCGGTACGTATGGCAGCTCTTCAAAACCTGCCAGTAACTTATGTAATGACACACGACTCAGTAGCAGTTGGTGAAGATGGACCTACTCATGAACCAATCGAACAATTGGCAAGTGTGCGTTCAATGCCTAACCTTAACGTTATCCGTCCTGCAGATGGTAATGAAACTAATGCTGCATGGAAACGTGCTTTGGCTGAGACTGAACGTCCAACAATGCTTGTCTTGACACGTCAAAACTTGCCAGTCCTTGATGGTACAGCTGAAAATGCTGAAGCTGGTGTCAATAAAGGGGCTTATATCATATCAGAAGCTAAAGGTAATCTTGATGGTATCATCATTGCCACTGGTTCTGAGGTGAAATTGGCTCTTGATACACAAGCTGCTCTTGAAGCTGAAGGTATTCATGTTCGTGTCGTATCTATGCCATCACAAAATCTCTTTGATGAACAAGATGCTGCTTATAAAGAAGATGTCCTTCCAGCGGCTGTGACAAAACGTTTGGCTATTGAAGCTGGAACTAGCTTTGGTTGGGGAAAATACGTTGGTCTTGCAGGCAAAACACTTACTATCGATACTTGGGGTGCCTCAGCACCTGGTGACCGTATCTTTAAGGAGTATGGTTTCACTGTTGAAAATGCAAGTCAACTATATAAATCATTGTAAGAAACGAAAGAACTTGGCTAGTCCGAGTTCTTTTTCATGTCAATGTGATGTGATATTACATGGCGCTTGACATTTTGGGAGAGAGTGCTAAAATGACTGTGTTAGCCGATTTAGCTCAGTTGGTAGAGCAACGCACTCGTAACGCGTAGGTCACAGGTTCGATTCCTGCAATCGGCATGGTTTGAAGCATTCGAGATGTGTAATGGGAGTCTTTATAGACTTCTTTTTTAATATAGTTTTCAAAGCTCTATAATAATTTTGGGAATGTTCATTTAAGCTAAAATTTGATAAAATAGAAGATAATAAAAAATAAAGGAAGTATCATGTCAAAAGGGTTATTAATCTCAATAGAAGGGCCAGATGGGGCTGGGAAGAGCTCCGTTTTAGAGGCACTCTTACCTCGTTTAAAAGAAGTTTACCCTGGTCAGGTTATAACGACACGTGAGCCGGGTGGAGTGGCTATTGCAGAGCAAATCCGTGAGGTTATTTTGGATGTAGATAATACGGCTATGGATGCTAAGACAGAGCTCTTGCTCTATATAGCTGCCCGTCGTCAACATCTGGTCGAAAAGGTTCTTCCAGAGCTAGAAAAAGGTAATATGGTTATCATGGATCGTTTTATTGATTCATCGGTTGCCTATCAAGGTGCTGGTCGTGGCTTGGATCAGACTGAGATTGCTTGGTTAAATGCCTATGCGACGGATGGTCATAAGCCTGATGTCACTTTGTTGTTTGATGTGGATTCCGAAACTGGCTTGAAACGTATTGCAGCAAATGGTGAGCGTGAAGTTAATCGTTTGGATTTGGAAAAGCTTGATATGCATCAACGTGTTCGTAAAGGTTATTTAGACTTGGCTATGGTCGAACCAGAACGGATCAAGTTGATTGATTCTTCGCAACCCTTTGATAAAGTGATAGAGGATGCTTGGCAAATTATCAAGAGCTATTTGTAAGGAGCAAAATGAAATTAGCTGAAAGTCAGAGCAAGCTGTTCGAAGAATTTTCACAAATTATCAGAGAAAATCGTTTGAGTCATGCCTATCTATTCTCGGGTGATTTCGGAAGTTTCGATATGGCTATTTGGCTGGCACAGAGTCGTTTTTGTCTGACGCCTGAAGATGGTTTACCTTGTGGTAACTGTCGTCCCTGTCGCTTGATTGCACAAGGGGAGTTTTCGGATGTTAAATTGGTGGAACCTCAAGGGCAACTTATTAAGACAGATACGATTCGGCAGTTGACCAGAGAGTTTAGTCAATCAAGTTTTGAAGGACAGGCTCAGGTTTTTATCATTCGTGATGCAGATAAGATGCATGTCAATGCGGCCAATAGTCTTTTGAAGTTTATTGAGGAGCCCCAGAGTCAGATTTACATTTTTCTCTTGACGGCTGATGATAGTCGTATCTTACCGACGATTAAAAGTCGAGCGCAACTCTTTTATTTTCCTAAGAATCGGGCCTATTTGGAGGACTTGTTACAGAGGGAAGGCCTGTTACTTAGTCAAGCTAAGGTCTTGGCAGACTTTGCCAAGGATGAAGCTCAAGCTTTGCACTTGGCTAAGGATAATAAGGCTCTTGATTTGATTAATGCAGTGGAGCGTTTGACACAGTCCTTGCTGGCTAATCAAGATTTGCTTTATTTGGACCTTGCAAAATTGGCTGTTCAGTGTGGTGAAAAATCAGAGCAAGAAATGGTTTGGGATTTCTTAACTTATCAATTGGGGAAGGATATACAAAATCCAAAAGCAAGACGATGGCTTGAATTGGTTTATGAGGCCCGTAACATGTGGCTAGCCAATGTCAGCTTTCAAAATGCATTGGAGTATATGGTATTATCATGACAGAGGTCATTGGAATCAAATTTGAAGAAAATGGAATGGTAGAATACGTCATTCCAGATAGACACTACGCCAAAGATGACTTTGTGGTCGTTTTGGAAAAAAAGGATAAGCGTTTGGCTCAGGTGGTCGTGGAGAATACTGATTTTCCTGAGGTTAGTCTACCTAATGATCTGAATCGGGTTGAAAGACTAGCTGAGGAGGGGGACTTAGCTAGATATAATGACAACCTTTTGAAGGCTGAAAAGAGTATGGCTGTTGTGGCTGACTTAATTCTTCAAAATCAGCTGGAGATGAAGGTGGTTGATATCGTCTTTCCTTTAAATGGTTCTTATGTGCTGATTAATTTTGTGGCTGAAAAGCGAGTGGATTTCCGTCAGTTACTTAAGGATTTGGCAGCTTATTTTAAAACACGTATTGAGCTCCACCAAATTTCGAGTCGTGAGGAGTCGAAAATTTATGGTGGCTTAGGACCTTGTGGGCGTGCCCTGTGTTGCTCTAGTTTTTTGGGCGAATTCCCACCAGTATCTATTAAAATGGCTAAAAATCAGAGTTTGTCCTTAAATTCTGGTAAGTTGAACGGCCTTTGTGGGCGTCTCATGTGTTGTCTCAGTTATGAAGATGACTTTTACAGAGATAGTAAGGCGAGTTATCCTGATTTAGGTGATGAAATTGAAACCAAGGATGGCAAGGGGCATGTTGTTGCTATTGACGTGATTGCAAGGACTATTAAGGTTGCATTTGATAAGGGGCGTGCTCCCCTAACCTATGGAGTGGAGGAAGTTCAGCTAAATGGAAAAGCGTGAATTGTATGATAAATTTGAAGAATTATCACAAAATTTGATGTCTATGTTGGCAGAAGTTGAGGCAATTAAGGCGAACTTCTCAGGCATTCTTGATGAAAATACAGCTCTTAAGTTGGAAAACGACAAGTTGCGTGAGCACTTGAGTCAAGTGGTTCAAGAAGAAACGGGCACGAAAATGTCTCATGGTAAGGTTAATCTCGAGTCGATTTATGATGATGGCTTCCATATTTGCCCAGATTTTTATGGTCAACGTCGTGATAATAATGAAGCCTGTGGCTTCTGTGCGGAATTGTTGTACGGAGATTAAAGATGCAGGTTCAAAAGAGTTTTAAGGGGCAGTCTCATTATGGTACCCTCTATCTTGTCCCAACTCCTATTGGAAATTTACAGGATATGACCTTTCGCAGTGTTCAAACTCTCAAAGATGTCGATCTTATTTGTGCGGAGGACACGCGCAATACGGGGCTATTACTCAAACATTTTGAGATTGAGACCAAGCAGTATTCTTTTCACGAGCATAATGCTTATGAGAAAATTCCGGATTTATTGGAGCGCTTGAAGTCAGGGCTTTCCCTGGCTCAGGTCTCAGATGCTGGTATGCCTTCCATTTCTGATCCTGGACATGATTTGGTTAAAGCTGCTATTGCTGAGGATATTCCTGTGGTGGCCTTACCTGGTGCATCAGCTGGGATTACAGCCTTGATTGCCAGTGGTTTGGCACCTCAGCCTCATATTTTTTATGGCTTTCTTCCTCGTAAAAAGGGTCAGCAGCTTGATTTCTTCAAGGGAAAACGGTCTTATCCTGAGACGCAGATTTTCTATGAGTCACCTTATCGTGTAGCTGATACTCTTGAAAATATGCGTGAGGTTTATGGCAATCGTCAGCTGACTCTAGTTCGAGAACTGACCAAGCTTTACGAAGAATACCAGCGAGGTAGCATCTCCGAAATTTTGGATTATATTGCAACAAATCCTCTCAAGGGGGAATGTTTGCTGATTGTAGCTGGTGCATCGGATGAAGAAAGGGAAGAAAACCTGACATCAGATGTTACTCCAATTGAGGCTGTTGAAGCTTTAATTGCTTCCGGTATGAAGCCTAATCAAGCTATAAAAACGGTTGCCAAAGAGCGAAAACTAAATAGACAAGAGCTTTATAATCTCTTTCATGGGGTCTAAGAAGCTCTTTTTTTGTGGCGACATAAGATGTCAGAAAAGAAAGAATTATCAAAAAATTCCATAAATAAACTTGTAGACTCTTTATTTTTGTGTTATATTATCTAACATAAAAAATAATTCCTTTGGATTGGAGTGGTTTCATGGATACAGGTAGTAGTGCCTTTATATTGATATGTTCAGCCATGGTGTGCCTGATGACACCAGCTTTGGCCTTCTTCTATGGTGGCCTTGGGCGTCGAAAAAATGTCATTAATACCATGATGATGTCTGTTCTTCCCTTAGCAATTGCTTCCCTCTTGTGGGTTGTTGCTGGTTATTCACTTTCTTTTGGGGGGCATGGCTATTTCTTTGGGAATATTAGTCATCTCTTTTTACACGGTGTCTCTGAAACGGCTTCAAGTCGTGGTCTAGCCATTCCTGATCTCTTATTTGCAGCCTTTCAGATGATGTTTTCCATTATCTGTGTGGCGATTTTGACAGGTTCAGTAGTAGGGCGTATGCGCTTTACCCCTTTAGCTATTTTTGTAGTCTTTTGGCTACTTTTGGTCTATTATCCTTTTGCACATATGGTATGGGGAGACGGAATTCTTGCCAAGTGGGGGACAATTGACTTTGCGGGTGGTGATGTGGTCCACATTACTTCTGGTGTTTCAGCCTTGGTTTTGGCAATTGTTGTTGGGAAACGTCGTGACTATGGCATTCTAGAGCACCGTCCTCATAATGTTCCTTTTGTTCTGTTGGGAGCGGGTCTCCTGTGGTTTGGCTGGTTTGGTTTCAATGCAGGCTCAGCCCTAGCAGCCAATGGCTTAGCAGTTCATGCTCTTGTGACCACACATGTTTCTGCAGCAGCTGCCATGTTTTCATGGCTAGCTCTTGAAAAATATGTGACAGGTCATCCATCCTTGGTCGGTGGTTCGACTGGTTTAGTAGCCGGACTTGTTGCCATCACACCTGGAGCTGGTTTCGTTTCCATTTGGAGTGCCATTCTAATTGGAGCTATGGTTAGTCCGGTTTGTTTCTATGCCATTTCTGTCTTGAAAAAACGCTTTGCCTATGATGATGCTTTGGATGCTTTTGGTTGCCACGGTGTCGGAGGAATCTTTGGTGGTTTGGTTACAGCTATTTTTACAACACCAAATCTAGCCCTAGATAAGGCTAATGTTGGACTCATCTATGGGAATGCACGTTTGTTTTTGGTGACAGTTTTGGCCATTATTTTCACAGCTACTTGGTCGGGGCTGGTAACCTATGGTATCATAAAAGTAATTGCCCGTTATATGCCTTTACGTGTCAGTGACCGTGATGAAGCTATTGGTCTTGATGACTGTGAACACAAGGAAACAGCTTATCCAACCTTTATGGGTATGGATTCGTAGGAGGATACTGATGAAAAAAATAGAAGCGATTATTCGTTCGGACAAATTGGAAGATTTGAAAAATGCCTTGACTGGTAGTGGTTTAGCCAAGGGAATGACTGTAAGTCAGGTCTTGGGGTATGGAACCCAACGTGGCTTTGCGGAGTTCGTTCGTGGACAACGGATTGTTCCAACCTTATTGGCCAAGGTTAAGGTGGAAATAGTAGTCAAAGACCTGGCAGTTGATGAAGTTGTTGATGCTATCCGTGGTGCTGTGGCGACTGGTGAAGTCGGTGATGGGAAGATTTTTATTGTTCCTATTGATGATGTCATTCGTATTCGTACTGGCGAACGGGGTGGAGACGCTATTTAATGTCATATTGGATTAGGGCTTAAACCAGTTGGTTTGGGCCTTTTTTGTTGATTTTTGGTATACTAAAAGAGATTATTAAGGATGGAGGGGGTGACTGATTGGCAAAAGGAAAAAAGAAAAGCAGGTCGAAATCTAAATTTAAGAAGACTAAGAAGAAAAAGAAGTCTTTTCTGCTTTTTCCTAGAGTTTTACAGAAATGGAGCCTGATCATTATTGGCTTACTTGCTTTGCTGGGGCTTCTAGCTAGTTTGAATTTTCCAAAGTTGACAATGGAAAAGAATATGACGTCTACAGATGAGACGACAGTTGCTTTTATTGCTGAGATTGGAGAGACTTCACGCTATTTAGCAGCGAAAAACGATCTTTATGCCTCAGTCATGATTGCCCAGGCCATCCTAGAATCGGACTCGGGACAGTCACAATTAAGTCAAAAGCCTTCCTACAATTTCTTTGGAATTAAAGGAGAATACAATGGTCAAAGTGTAACGCTACCGACCTGGGAGGATGATGGTAAGGGAAATCCCTACCATATCGATGCTGCCTTTCGTTCCTATGGCTCCGTTGAGAATTCGCTACAGGACTATGTGGACTTTCTCGAGGGAAGCTACTATGTGGGAGTGCACCGCTCCAAAACGAGAAGCTATAAAGATGCAACAGCGGCCCTAACAGGCGTTTATGCCACTGACACGACTTATGGTGATAAGCTGAACAGCATCATTGAACAATATCAGTTAACTATTTATGACACTTATTAGAGTCAAAGGAGAATAAGAAAAATATGAATCAGAACCAAGTGAAACTCATTGCCATTGATATGGATGGTACACTCTTAGACAGTCAAAAAGAGATACCTGCAGAAAACATTCAGGCTATTCAGGAAGCCGCTGCGGCAGGTATTAAGATTGTCCTTTGTACGGGTCGTCCACGTTCAGGCATTGTTCCCCATTTTGAAAAATTGGGTCTTAGTGAAGAAGAGTACATTATCATGAACAACGGTTGTTCGACCTATGAAACTAAAAATTGGACCTTGATTCAACATGAAAGCTTATCTCATACGGAGTTGGAAGACCTTTTTCAAGTGAGTAAGGATTTCCCAGACGTAGCTCTGACCTTGACAGGTGAAAAAAGCTTCTATGTTGTCGGTAATGAAGTGCCTGATTTAGTTGCCTATGATGCTGGGACGGTCTTTATGGTGGCTGAGGCAAAATCATTGGAAGAAATTTTTGCGGAAGGTCAGGTTATTTTTGAAGCCATGTATATGGCGGATCCTGAACCGCTTGATGACTTTCAAAATGCCATGGAAGAAAGTCTTAGTCAGCGCTATAGTACGGTTCGAAGCCAGAACTATATCTTTGAAATTATGCCACAAGGAACAACCAAGGCCAGTGGACTGAAGCATTTAGCTGAAAAGTTGGAGATCAATCCCGAACAGATTATGGCTTTGGGAGATGCGGCCAATGATATTGAAATGCTTGAATTTGTTGGTCAGAGCGTTGCCATGGGAAATGCTAGTGATGACATCAAGTCTTTGAGTAAATATGTAACCTTGACGAATGACCAAGCAGGCGTAGCCCACGCTATTCGTACTTGGGCTTTATAAGAAAAAGACCTTTAGCTTTTATCTGCTAAAGGTTTTTCGATTTCGGATAATGGCAATGAGAGTGGTTAGCGTGATGGTGATGTCTGTGATGGCAGCGGGATAAGCCTTAATGGTCAAATCGTATATTAGCCAGAGTAACATATTCTCAATAATGACCCAGCGAAGCCACTGAAGGTTTCGTGTGATGGCAATGGCTAGACTATAAGAGACTGAAGAGATAATCGGCAAATAGCCAATAAGTCCAAGATGATTGAGATAGGATCCTACGATGATTTGAATAATGATGAGGATGGTCAAGATAGTCTTGGTCATCTTCTTTTTGACCATCAGGCTATTTCGAATGATGGAAATACTGATGGTTAAAGCTCCAGTATAGCCACCCAATAAGAGGTTGGCAGTGGCAGTGAAAATATAGTCGGTAATTTGCCAGACGAGCATCTTATTTTTTGATTTTGCAAAAGAGGATATGGCGACACAGAGAGCTCCGATGGCTGAGAATACTTGTGCTAGAAGGTAGATTGTCATGATGTCACTTCCAATTTTTGCCTTTATTATATCACAAGAAAGAAGGATTTATTTCAAGAATATTTATCGGTTATTTATAAGTTCCGAAAGATGTAGTGGTAACTGAAAAAACATCGCCAACGGATGATGGTACTGCTATGGTAGTTTTCGTTTATGGAATTCTCAAAACACTGCTAGTAATGTTTTTCGATTGCCTTTGCTTGAAACCTGATGACAAGTATCAAAGAAAAAACAGTATATTCGAGACGGGCGTTGATGGATTTCTGATATGAGTAATAGTGGTGTTAAACATCATGAACATGAGAGTTAAATGAGATATCTAAAAAGGTCAGATTTTCCTGGTTTCTTTCTATTATTTTTAGGAAAAGCCTTGTTTATTCCCTAATAAATAGATACAATAGAAAGGTCGGTTTTACCGAAAATTTTTGAATAATGAGGACAAAAATGTGTCAGTAAATTGGCAAGATATTGTGTTTTCTTTCCTCGGTGGTTTGGGACTCTTCCTTTTCAGTATTAAGTACATGGGGGATGGTCTTCAACAGGCAGCCGGTGATAAGTTACGCTATTACATTGATAAGTATACCAGTAATCCTTTTTTAGGGGTCTTGATTGGTATTGTCATGACGGCCTTGATTCAGTCAAGTTCAGGGGTAACCGTTATCGTCGTAGGTCTGGTTTCGGCAGGACTTTTGAGTCTTCGTCAGGCTATTGGAATTGTCATGGGGGCAAATATCGGGACAACCGTAACTTCCTTCATGATTGGTTTCAAGCTAGGTGATTATGCCCTTCCGGTGCTTTTCATTGGTGCGGCGCTTCTCTTCTTTACAAGTAATAAGAAGCTCAACAACCTAGGTCGTATCTTGTTTGGTGTGGGTGGAATCTTCTTTGCCCTTAACCTGATGGGAGATGCGGTAGAGCCTTTGAAGTCCGTCACAGCCTTTAAAGACTACTTGGCAACTTTAGGTGACCGCCCAATCATGGGAGTCATCATTGGTGCTGGTTTGACCATGTTGATTCAGTCTTCGGCAGCTACCATTGGTATTCTTCAGAGCCTTTATTCAGGTGGCTTGCTTGATTTGCAAGGTGCCCTTCCAATCCTCTTCGGGGACAATATCGGAACAACTATAACAGCGGTTCTTGCGGCTCTTGGTTCTAACATTGCGGCTAAACGTGTAGCAGGAGCTCACGTACTCTTTAATGTCATTGGAACGGTCTTGTGTTTGATTCTTTTGGTACCATTCACAGCTTTAATTCAATGGTTCAAGTCTATTCTTGGTTTGACACCAGAGATGACAATTGCCTTTGCCCACGGTACTTTCAACATTGCTAATACAATTGTTCAGTTCCCATTCATCGGAGTTTTAGCTTACTTGGTAACTAAGATCATCCCTGGTGAGGACGAAGTTAATAAGTACAAAGCACTTTATTTGGACCGTTTGCTTATCACGCAAGCACCAGCCATTGCCCTTGGTAATGCCAAGAAAGAATTGGTGCATTTGGCGTCATATGCTATCCAGTCTTTGGAAGCTTCATATGCTTTCTTTGATAAGGGAGATGAAAAATACTTTGACAAGGTTGAAAAATATGAAACAGCTGTTAATAGTATTGACGAAGAGTTGACAACTTACTTGATTGATATTTCTAACGAGTCACTTAGTGTTTCTGAAAATGAAATCTTGGCAAGTGTCCTGGATTCTGTTCGTGACTTGGAACGTATTGGTGACCTTGCAGTCGCTAGTGCTAGTCTTTCACAACACATTCATAGCAAGGGAATTGAATTCTCTGAAACAGCCAAGGCGGAACTTGCGGATGTCTATAACCGTACTCATCGTATTATACTTGACAGTATTCGTGTCGTTGTGGACGATGATAAGGTGCTTGCTGGTCAAGTTATCCTCCGTCATGAAGAGTTGGAAAAACTTGCAAAACAATTGCGTAAGATTCATACCAAACGCCTTAATAATGGTGAATGTACTGCGCAGGCAGGTATCAACTATGTTGATTACTTATCGCATTACACACGTATCGCAGACCATGCCATTAACCTTGTTGAAAAGGTTACAGAAGGTGTGATTTAATATGGAAAGTCGAGAACATTTCTCGGCTTTTTTTGATATAATGAAGGCGTATTGAGAACATAGAAAATTGATGAGAGGTAGTCCTATGACTTATTATATTGCAGCCAAACGATTTTATTTTGATCATAAGGTCAAAGAAGGTGGCTACTTAGCAGTCACAGATGGTCGTTTTGCTGAGTGGACAAAAAAGGCACCAGAAGGTGCAGAGGTGCTAGATTACAGTGACTATCAAATTGCTCCTGGTCTTGTGGACACCCACATTCACGGATTTGCGGGTTATGATGTTATGGACAATTCGGCGGAAAGTCTCTTAGGTATGAGTCAGGCCTTGCCTTCAGCAGGTGTGACCTCTTTCTTGCCGACAGCCTTGACCGCACCATTTGAGGAGTTGAAGGCTATTTGTCAAACGACAGCTGAGACGGCTGGTAAGGAAAGAGGCGCAAAAATTCAAGGACTCTTCTTTGAAGGGCCTTATTTCACTGAAACCTACAAGGGTGCTCAAAATCCAAAATACATGGGCAATCCAAGCCTTGAACAGTTGCAAGCCTGGCAAGAAGCGGCTCAAGGAAAGTTAATCAAATTGGCCTTGGCTCCTGAGCGTGAAGGAGTGGCTGATTTTATTAAAGAAGCGACTAAACAAGGTGTGACAATTGCCTTGGGACATTCCAATGCGACTTATGAAGAAGCCGTGGCAGCAGTGGAAGCTGGTGCTTCGGTCTGGGTTCACGTTTATAATGGGATGCGTGGCTTTAGTCACCGTGAGCCTGGTATGGTTGGTGCAGCCTTTGATAGTCCAGATACCATTGGTGAATTGATTGCGGATGGGCACCATGTTTTACCAGCTGCCTGTAGCGTCCTTATCAAGCAGAAGACGCCTCAAAATGTTGCCCTGATTACAGACTGTATGTCTGCAGGAGGACGTCCCGATGGCGACTATATGCTGGGTGAGCTTCCTGTTATTGTGGAAAATGGCACGGCTCGCCTTAAGGAAGGTGGTAACCTGGCTGGTTCTATCCTGCAACTTAAAGATGGTGTCAAGCACGTCGTTGATTGGGGTCTGGTGACGGTTGCTCAATCTTTACAAATGGCGAGTCATGTTCCAGCTAAATCTGTTGGTCTTGAAAATGTTTGTGGTAGTCTTAAAGCTGGTCTAGCAGCCGATTTCATCGTTTTAGATGACTCTTTGGAGTTACAAGCAACTTTTATCGATGGTCGTAAAGCTTGGGAAAAGTAATGGTCTAAGCAGTGCTTTTATATAAAGGTGCTGTTTTTTCTTATTTTTTACAGAATTGTAACAGTAAAGGTGTAAAATAGAAATACTTTTTTATTTTTACAGGAGGTAATATGTCAAAACGTATTTGGAGCATTGCTCTGGCCTATGTCGGTGTAATGATTGGCGCAGGAGTATCTTCAGGACAGGACCTCTTGCAGTATTTTGTCAGCTTTGGAGCCTGGGGTCTGATAGGTGTTATTGTCTTAGGAGTTCTACATGTTGGTTTTGGCCGTTTGATGATTGCTCTGGGAAGCTATTATCAATCGGACGATCATTCGGTCGTTCTTGCTGAAATTAGTCATCCTGTTATATATCGCATTTTGGATATTGCGCTCATTATCACCTGCTTTATCTTTGGTTTTGTGATGACGGCTGGTGCAGGAGCCAATTTGAATCAACAATTTGGCATGCCATTTTGGGTAGGAGCTTTTCTCTGTACGGCCTTGACTATTGTGGTCAGCTTTTTAGATTTCAAAAAAATCATCGGAGTTATCGGAGTCTTTACCCCTATGATTTTGGTAATGATTGCTGTTATCTTTATGACCAATGTTTTAGGGCGCCACTGGGATTTTGAGGAGATGAATAGGATTTCACAAACTATTCAATCCCCCTTTTCAAGCGTTTGGATGTCTGTCGTCAATTATTTTGCTGTTTGTGTCATGTCTGCCATCGCTATGGCCTTCGTTATGGGGGGCTCCATTTTCAAAATTAATGAAGCTGAAAAGAGTGGTGCCTGGGGTGGCTTCATGGTTGGTGTGATTTTCTTTATCACGACCCTGATTCTTTTTGCTAATAGTGACAAGGTTGTCAAGTCAGATGTGCCTATGTTGGCTATTGCTAAGGAAGTTAATCCTGTCTTTGCAACCCTCTATGCTTTCGTGATTTTTGGTTTGATTTTCAATACTGTTTTTAGTCTCTATTATGCTCTAGGCAAACGCTTTGCAGCTGGTAGTGAAAAACGGTTCAAGTTTTTTGTGACTGCTTTTTCTCTCAGTGGTTTCCTTGTATCCTTTATGGGTTTTCGTCAATTGGTCGCAGTCATGTATCCCATTATCGGTTATATGGGATTACTGATGTTGGTTGTCTTGGTTGTCGCAAGTTATCGTAAAAAAGCAAAGATTCGCAAGGAAAAAGAAATCCGAAATCATCTTTTAGCTATTGTCGAGAAAGCTTATGATCCTGATCAAGATTTAACGCCTCAGGACAAGGAAAAGGCAGAACAACTTCGAGATGCTTCAATCATTGACAATCAAACACTCCGTGAGGATTCCCATGCTCATGTTCGTCAGGAATTGGGGATTGATGAGAAGTAGAATTAGAATTCTATTTTACAAGTTTATCTATTTCTGCTATAATACTGACAAGAAAGAAAGGCTTATGGCGTTTTTCTAGCGAGCTTGGGATAGTGAAAGCCAAGTAGGGCAAAGTAAGCAAGTGGCGCTTTCTCTTAGCGAAGAGCTGAGTAAAGTAAAATAAAATGAAGTAATAAATTAGGGTGGAACCGCGTTTCTGACGCCCCTAGGTCATATGACTTGGGAGCAGAGACACGGTTCTTTTTGTATTCCAAGTCACAAAGATAAAATTAAGGAGTATTCAATGTCTAAAAAACTAACCTTCCACTGCGTCAGTGGCAGATACCTCCTTACAGTCGGACTGCCCCACTCTCAGCGCTAGGGTGCCTGGGCTAGACGCAGTACTAACTCGTCTTGCCTCGTATAATCGACGAGGCAAACTCGTGTCGCAAGAATCATTTTTAATCAAGGAGTATTCAATGTCTAAGAAATTAACATTTCAAGAAATTATTTTGACTTTGCAACAATACTGGAATGACCAGGGTTGTATGCTCATGCAGGCTTATGATAATGAAAAAGGTGCGGGAACTATGAGTCCTTACACTTTCCTTCGTGCCATTGGTCCTGAGCCATGGAATGCGGCTTATGTGGAGCCATCTCGTCGTCCAGCTGATGGTCGTTATGGGGAAAACCCAAATCGTCTCTACCAACACCACCAATTCCAAGTAGTTATGAAGCCATCTCCATCAAACATCCAAGAGCTTTACCTTGAGTCTTTGGAAAAATTGGGGATTAATCCTTTGGAACACGATATCCGTTTCGTTGAAGATAACTGGGAAAACCCATCAACTGGTTCGGCTGGTCTTGGTTGGGAAGTTTGGCTTGACGGTATGGAAATCACTCAGTTCACCTACTTCCAACAAGTTGGTGGATTGGCAACTGGTCCGGTAACTTCTGAGGTCACTTACGGTTTGGAACGTTTGGCTTCTTACATCCAAGAAGTAGATTCTGTTTACGATATTGAGTGGGCTCCAGGCGTTAAATACGGAGAAATCTTCCTTCAACCAGAATACGAACACTCAAAATACAGCTTTGAAGTTTCTGACCAAGATATGCTTCTTGAAAACTTCGAGAAATTTGAAAAAGAAGCAGGACGTGCTTTGGAATTGGGCCTTGTTCACCCTGCCTATGACTACGTTTTGAAATGTTCACATACCTTCAACTTGCTAGATGCTCGTGGAGCAGTATCTGTTACAGAACGTGCCGGTTACATTGCCCGCATTCGTAACTTGGCCCGTGTCGTAGCCAAAACCTTCGTTGCAGAACGTAAGAAACTCGGCTACCCACTTCTCGACGAAGCCACACGCGCCAAACTCCTAGCAGAAGAGGAAGAATAAAGCAATGATACAGGAATAAAATGGGCGAACAAAGTGAGCTCACATAGCTACCCAGAGGCAAGTCGAAGACTTGCTAAAGGGATAGGCACCGCCGTACTGGTATATGGGGATTTTTGAAACCTTAGGTTCAAAAATCAGTTGGCTAAATTCACTTTGATGAGACTGTTGGAAATCTATATCAAGGAGATAAAAGATTTCCCTACAGACTCACAAAGTTAGTTAGCGACGTCCCCAGTACTTAAGGTGCCTATCAAAAAGAAGATGCAAAGGAAGAAACATGACAAAAAACTTATTAGTAGAACTTGGACTTGAAGAGTTGCCAGCCTACGTTGTCACACCAAGTGAAAAACAACTCGGGGAGAAAATGGCAGCCTTCTTGGATAACAATCGTCTTTCATACGAAAGCATTCAAACTTTCTCAACACCGCGCCGTTTGGCAGTCCGTGTCATTGGATTGGCTGATCAACAATCTGATTTGACAGAAGATTTTAAAGGACCTTCTAAGAAAATCGCCTTGGATGCAGAAGGTAACTTCTCAAAAGCGGCACAAGGATTTGTCCGTGGAAAAGGCTTGACCGTTGATGATATCGAATTCCGTGAAGTTAAAGGTGAAGAATATGTCTACGTGACGAAACATGAAGCTGGAAAACCTGCCAAAGAAGTCTTGGCTGGCGTTCCAGAAGTGCTTGCTTCATTGACCTTCCCTGTTAGCATGCATTGGGCGAACAACACCTTTGAATACATCCGCCCTGTCCACACTTTGGTTGTCCTTTTGGGCGACGAAGCGCTTGACCTTGATTTCTTGGATATCTATTCAGGTCGTGTGAGTCGCGGACACCGTTTCCTTGGGCATGAAGTGGAAATCACCAATGCAGATTCTTATGAAGAAGACCTTCGTACTGTTTACGTCATTGCCGACAGCAAAGAACGTGAAAACATGATTCGTGAGCAAATCAAAGCCATCGAAGCAGAACAAGGTGTTCAAGTACAAATCGAAGAAGGACTTTTGAACGAAGTCTTGAACTTGGTGGAATACCCAACTGCCTTCATGGGAAGTTTTGATACCAAATATTTGGACGTTCCAGAAGAAGTTTTGGTGACCTCAATGGAAACCCACCAACGTTACTTTGTTGTACGTGACCTTGATGGTAAGTTGAAACCAAACTTCATCTCAGTCCGTAATGGTAACGCTGAGCACTTGGAAAATGTTATCCGAGGAAATGAAAAAGTATTGGTGGCACGTCTTGAAGACGGTGAATTCTTCTGGCGTGAAGACCAAAAACTCAAGATTGAAGACCTCGTGGCTAAATTGGCCAACGTAACCTTCCATGAAAAAATTGGTTCCCTCTCAGAACACATGGCCCGTGCTGGTGTTATTGCAGCGTCACTAGCTGAGCAAGCTGGTTTGACTGCTGAAGAAACGACAGCCGTAGCGCGTGCAGCTGAAATTTATAAATTTGACCTCTTGACGGGTATGGTCGGAGAGTTCGATGAATTACAAGGAATTATGGGTGAAAAATATGCCCTTCTCGCTGGTGAAGATGCAGCCGTTGCGACAGCTATTCGTGAGCACTACCTTCCTGATTCAGCAGATGGAGCCCTTCCAGAGACTAAGGTTGGTGCTATCCTTGCCCTTGCAGATAAATTGGACACCCTCCTTTCCTTCTTCTCTGTTGGCTTGATTCCATCAGGTTCAAACGACCCTTATGCGCTTCGTCGTGCAACACAAGGGATTGTCCGTATCTTGGATGCCTTTGGTTGGCACATTCCTATGGATGAGTTAATCGACAGCCTTTACGGACTTTCATTTGATAGCCTTTCTTATGACAATCAAGCAGAAGTGCTTAACTTCATCAAGGCGCGCGTGGACAAGATGATGGGACGCACATCTAAAGACATCAAAGAAGCTGTACTTGCTGGTTCAAACTTCGTGGTTGCGGATATGCTGGAAGCAGCGAATGCCCTCTCAGAAGCTGCGAAGACGGACGGTTACAAAGCAGCTGTTGAGTCACTCTCTCGTGCCTTCAACTTGGCTGAAAAAGCAGATGATGCGGTAAATGTAGATGCTAGCCTCTTTGAAAATGACCAAGAAAAAGCTCTCGCTCAAGCAGCAGAAAATCTCGAATTGACAGGTTCAGCTAGTGATAAATTGGCTCAACTCTTTGCTCTTAGCCCAGTTATCGATGCCTTCTTTGACAATACCATGGTCATGGCAGAAGATGAAGCTTTGAAGAATAACCGTTTAGCTATTCTTGCCAGTCTAGTAGCAAAAGCCAATAAAGTCGCTGCCTTTAACCAATTAAATACAAAATAAGGTGAGTTTGTCCTAAGTTTTCTTGGGATGACTAGAAAGGACTTAACATGACACCAGAAAAAATTGCTCGTATCAATGAGCTTGCCAGAAAGAAAAAAGCGGAAGGTTTGACTCCAGAAGAAGAAGTGGAACAAGCCAAACTTCGTGAAGAATATATCGAAGGTTATCGTCGCTCCGTTCGTCACCACATCGAAGGGATCAAAATTGTTGACGAAGAAGGTAACGATGTGACACCTGAAAAACTACGCCAAGTGCAACGTGAAAAAGGCTTGCATGGTCGTAGCCTTGATGATCCTGAATCATAATAACGATGTACAAGGGTTTGGAATTTTTCCAAGCCCTTGTTTTGAAGTATAAAATTCTGAATATTCTGTATAAAAATTGACCAATTATTTCAAAAATGGTAAAATATAAGTTATGTTAAAAAATGGCATGATTCAATGAGTCGTGCTCAATAGAATTGGAGTGAAAAAAATGTCGCAAAAGCAACATCATAAAGACGACGACAACCAGACTGAAAATGGGATGGTACGTGGTCTTCAAAACCGTCACGTCCAGCTGATTGCCATCGCTGGTACAATCGGTACAGGTCTCTTCCTCGGGGCGGGGCGTTCCCTTTCCCTAACAGGACCTTCAATCATCTTAGTATATATACTAACTGGTATCTTCATGTATCTTATGATGCGAGCGATCGGTGAGATGCTCTATATGGATCCTGACCAGCACACCTTTATCAACTTTATTACCAAATACCTTGGTAAGGGCTGGGGATTCTTCTCGGGTTGGTCTTACTGGGTATCACTGATATTCCTCGGGATGGCAGAAATTACGGCCGTATCAACTTATGTGCAATATTGGTTCCCAAGTTGGCCTGCCTGGCAGATACAGATCATCTTCCTGATTATCTTGAGTTCGGTTAATCTGATTGCAGTTAAGATTTTCGGGGAAGTTGAGTTTTGGTTTGGGATGATCAAGATTATCACCATTCTTGCTCTTATCGCAACAGGTATCTTCATGGTAGCGACCAACTTTGAAACGCCTGCTGGACATGCTAGTCTTTCCAATATTACACAAGGCTTCCAGATGTTCCCTAAAGGTTGGGTAAGCTTTGTCATGACCTTCCAAATGGTCTTCTTTGCTTACCAAGCCATCGAATTTGTAGGGATTACAACATCTGAGACAGCAAATCCACGTAAGGTGTTGCCAAAGGCAATCAAGGAGATTCCGATTCGTATTGTCATTTTCTATGTGGGTGCCCTCATTGCCCTCATGGCTATCTTCCCATGGCAAAAACTTCCAGTTAATGAATCACCGTTCGTAACGGTCTTCCAAATGGCTGGTATCAAGTGGGCAGCAGCCTTCATTAACTTTGTTGTCTTGACAGCAGCGGCTTCATCATTGAACTCAACACTTTACTCTACAGGTCGTCACCTCTTCCAAATTGCTAAGGAAACACCAAATAGTAAAGTCATGAAAGCTTTGAAGCTAGATACTTTGTCACGTAATGGTATTCCTTCACGTGCCATCATTGTTTCAGCCATTGTGGTATGTGTTTCAGCCTTCATCAATGTCTTGCCTGGTGTATCTGATGCCTTTGCTTTGATTACCGCATCATCATCAGGGGTCTACATCGCTATCTATATCTTGACCATGCTTGCTCATCTCAAGTACCGTAAATCTCAAGAGTTTATGGCTGATGGTTTCCTTATGCCAGCCTACAAGATTCTTAATCCATTGACTATCCTTTTCTTTATCTTCGTCTTTGTTTGTCTCTTCTTGCAAAAGTCAACAGTTGTCGGAGCTATTGGAGCAGCCATCTGGATTGTCGTATTTAGTATCTATAGTAACTGGAAACACAGTAAATAAATCAATCTAGCTCACCTTTATGGTGAGTTTTTTGTTGCAAAAAAGGACACAAGGTGTCCCAGTTATTAGTTATGCAATACTTTCTTGATTTCCGTGGTGAAAGAAGCCACCTAAGAGGCCTTTGCTACGATGGAAAATAGCAGGCTTATGATCGTTATGTGAACGACCATTAACATCAAGTTTAGCCCATTCAAGAGCCTGGTGGGCGTTACGATCAGAGACTGTCGATGTGCCAATGTAGCTGTAAATTCCAGCCTTTCTGAGAATAAATCCCTGAAGCTGACGAATGTGTTCATCGTTGAGCGACTCTGAAAATTGGATCTTAACTGTTTTGTAGGTCAAGGCCTGAACTGATTCAACGACAGGGGATTCAGCCAAGAGGTGTAGTAGTTCTTGGTGTTGAGCAAAATATCTATCGTAGTCCATGGGAAGGATAATCGTATGGGCAATCCAATCTTCCAAATTAGCTTTAGCCTTTTGGCTAAGACCTCTCGCTTTAATAGTGAGGTTATCTATATGGAAAGGTAGCTGGTCGATGTGAGTCATTTTTGAACCATAAGCCTTTCTGAAAAGCGGTGTACTTGATAGAATATGTCCAGTAGGTGATATGATAGCCAAGGCCGTTTCCTTGGTTTGATAACCAAGATTGTGACATTCCATGCTAGCGTAAGTGTCTTTAAATTCAATAATTGCTCTTGTTTTCATCGTGTAACTCTCTTTCTGTTAGTTTATAAACTAACAATAGTTTATCACGAGTCCTTAACGAGGTCAAGAATTAACCTCCAAAAATAAAAAAATTTCAAGTCATCAAAAAACTTCGAGAATCAATTCCCGAAGTTTTTTTACTAGAATTTGTAGTCTTTCACAATTTTGATGGCGTTAACCGTTACCGTTTCTTTTGGTTTGTTGTTTTGATCGACTTCAAGATTGGCAATGGTATCAACGACATCCATCCCTTTGATGACTTGTCCAAAGACGGTATATTTGGTATCACCGGCTGGGTATCCACCTTTTTTGTAGGCGTCAATAATAGGTTTTGGATAACCAGCACTTGAAAGTTGTTTACTTTGGTCATCCTTGTTTTGAACGATGAAGAATTGGCTACCATTTGAATCCTTAGCACCAGTATTTGCCATGGCAAGCGCTCCTCGAATGTTGTAGAGGAATGGTGTTGGCTCAAGAGCGAAGCCTTTCTTCCAGATAGATTCGCCACCAGTACCGTCACCTTTAGGATCACCACTTTGAATCATAAAGTCTTGGATGACACGGTGGAAGGTAAGACCGTCGTAGTATTTATCCTTGGCATGCTTCAAGAAGTTTTCAGAAGCCTTAGGAGCCAGAGTAGGGAAAAGCTTAACAGTTATATCGCCCTTCGATGTCTGGAGGATAACTTCGGCCTCGTCCTTTCCAACCGTGTCTGACAATTGAGGAAAGGCGTCTTTACCAGATTTTTGAGCTTTTTCTAATTGTTTCGTGTATATCTTATTGTCAACGTAGGCATCTCCACGAATGGCACGTGCAATATTTTCACGGTAGACAAATCCTAAGCAAGCAATAACAAGTACAAGGACTAAAAGAATGTACTTTTTAATGTTTTTCATATATAACTCCTTTGATGCATTATACCTATTATTGTAGCAGAAAAAAACCTTTTGGGAAACGGTTAACAGAGGTTTGTAATTATGGTAAAATAGAAACATCAACAAGAAAATGAACAGGGACTAGATATAGGGAAAGGTTGTTTCACTCAAACAGCGAGCGAGGCATAACTTTTGAAAGACGTAGGATGCTCACGGATAAGCAAGCTGTGTGTCTATGTTTTACTTATGGAAAACGTCACTAAGCTGAGGGGTCCATTTGTTTTCATTTCTTGAAAAAAGGAGATTTTTATGTCAACTAAAGCAGAATGGGCTGAACTCTTTGAGTCGGTTCATGGGCGTAAACCTAGCCCCCAAGAATTTTTGGACGCTAAAGCAGCTGATTTTGATACTAGCGCTTTGATTGCTCAAGCGGCATCTGTAGATGCCCCAGCTAAGGAGCCTGCTACTGAAGAAGCACCTGCAGCACAAGTCGTTTCAGATACTGAGGAAGTCGCTCAAGAAGACGATATCGCTGATGTTGCTGAAACAGTTGAAGATGCTGTCGCTGAACAAGCAAGCAATGAATCACCATTTGGAACAGCAGCCTTCTCAGAAGCGCCTGCTCAACAACCAACACCACAATTTGATTCAAGCATGTTTGAAAAGGCTTCTATTCCGACAACTCAAGGATTTGGAGCAGTTCCTAATCCAGCACCTAGCTCAGCAGACAAACCTGTCTTCAACCTTATCTTGCCGATTGTTGCGATTGCCCTTTCAGTAATCTTTGCCATCTTGTCATGGTTTGTTAGTCCTGCTTGGCTCTTCATCATCTTGACAGTCCTTGCCCTAGCTTTGGCGGTGGTTTCACTTATCTTTAGCCTTAAATCAAGCAAGAAATTGCTCTCTATCATTGCAACGGCAGTAGCTGGAGTCATGCTCTTTGTCTCTATTGGTGGTTTGATTTTCCAAATTTCTCAAAACTCAAATGACAATGCAGGCTCAAGCAAAACATCAAAAGTTGCTGACAAAGATGATGAAGATGATGACAGCGATTCAAAATCTGATTCAAAATCTAATTCAAAATCTAATTCAAAAGGTGACTCAAAATCTGATTCAAAATCTGACTCAAAAGGTGATAGCACTGACGTCAACGATTACATTGACAAAAATGCTAAATTTGACTGGAATGAATCTAAGTTCAAGAAATTGAAAGCTGGAAAAGACTCTGCTAAGTCAATTATGAAGACTTATGGTAAAGCATCAGATGCCCAAATGTCAGGTGATGACTTGAGCATGACTTATTCTGGCAAAGACTATAGTGAACATGTTTACCTAACCTTTAAGAAACAGTATGATGGTACCTTTATCTTGTCACATGCTTCAGGAAACTTCCCTACAGATGCTGTACAAACTGATGACTCATACAAATCTGACTGGACGAAAGAACAGTTTGATGCTCTTAATAAGGGAGATTACAGTAATCCATCAAACGGAACAAAACTCGAAGATATCCTTAAGGATCACCCTAAAGCTTCAAACGCTGAGTACACCATCTCAACCGTTCGTGAAGGTGAGTTCAAGAAAGAATTGAGCGTTTCTTATAACGACTTTAAAGCTGAAGATGGTAAACTTAAGAGTGTTTACTTGTCATTTGACACTACAGAAGATGGTGATACATTCTACCTTACTTATAAATCAGGTCCAGATGGCGATTAATTAAGCTGATTAAGGAAACAGGAGGGGAGACCTTCCTGTTTTTTCGTAATAAAAGGAGAAAACTTTTGAAATTCTTGAATTACACATATGAGCAAAGTCAGTCTATTGTCACTAAGGAGACTGTAGAAAAACTCAATCAAAAAGGTAGCTGGAAACGTTTTATTGGTTTATTTATCACTTCAATCCTTCTTTACTTTTCTTCTATTGCCACACCGATGTTTATAAAGGGCTTGACCGTTGAACAAGATCCTACATTTTCTTGGATTCAGTGGCCCATGATTATCTTGTATGTAGTCATGTATCTGGTCTATCTGCTCTTTTCAATAAGGCACAGAAAAAGCCCGATGAAGCTGAAATTTTGCACCTACTTTTATATGGTGATTTTACTTGCTATCTTTACGGTATGTGCTGGTATAATGATGATGACACGACGAAATATTGTCAGTATATTATCGGGTGTCATGTTTCTTCTTTCCATTTATTATTTGATTCGAACGGTTCCCCGTAAACTGAAAGAAGCCGTTCAAAATCAGACAGAGTTTAGCCCCATGGTAGCACTTGTGACTGAAAAGATTTCGGATGGCTTGGTCTTTTTAGGTGGAACGGGGATTACAGCCGGACTTGTGCTGTTTGACCGCTCCACTGGGAGTAATTTAAGAGGGAGCATTGATGCGGTGTTGTTGCCTATCATGCCTGCCATATTTGTCTTTGCGACTTATGTCTTTTCCATTGATTTGCTACGAGGGTATTACCTCTTTAAATATTCTGAACAATATAGAGAGCAGTTTGGCTACTCAGCTAAGGACTGGTATGGAGAGAAGTCGAAGGAGTATAGGAGGATGCTGGGTTAGGGTGCTTCGAGAAGACCAACAGGTTTTGAAGTGAATTATAAGATTGATGGGGAAGAATTTTCTAAAAAATTACCTAATATAAATGGAGAATAAAAATGAAACAATTTGAAGATAAATTTATGGAAGTTCAGGCTAGTATGATTTCGCTTGCATCGGAATATGTTCGTGCTCAAGCTGAAAAGATATTTATCTATGCAATAGCTGATAGCTTATACAGTTTCAATGTGTTTTATAAAGTTAATGGACATGTTGTCCATAAACATGAAGTGAACGAATATTTACAAGAAGGTTTAAAAATAGATACCACCTTACAGACTTCATTGTTAAGGGAAGGAGTGAAAGATGTAAAAAACATGGTTAAAGTTTGCGGTGAATATCATCGTGAACATCCCACAGAAATGTGGCTCGTCTACGATGCTGAAACGAATAGTTTGAAATCGAAGTATAGTTATGAGGGACGATACGATAAGGATGAAGAGTTGTTGCCTCGAAAAGAATTTGAAAAATGGTTTGAGGAAGTTAAAGAGAGTCAAGAATAGGTAGTAGCATTAGAATTTAACCACCTCTGAGGTGGTTTTCTTGTGGCCTGGAGATGGTATAATTGAATAGTTGGCTATTGTCTAAAAGCTAGACGACTTTGCTCGTGGTTTGGCTCGTGTTGGGACTTGAGGTGCTGGTCTTAGCAAGGATATCGCTCTGAGTGTCAAGAACAAGTTGACTCACCTCGGTGCGAACGTTTCTGATGACCTTGCCCGTCTGTCAGGAAAGGTTGAGGATGCCTTTGCCTATGCGGATGGTGCTGTCTCAAAGAATATCGGTAAGCACAATGCTCGTGTCTATCAGTCAAATGGTGGCAACTGGGATGAAGTGGCGTCTGGAATCCTTGGTGGTTCAGGTGCAGGACGTAAAGCAGCCGCAGAGTTTAGCGACGATGCTAACCAGGCCCTTGCCAAACATGGTGATGAAGTCAGCCAAGCCCTCAAAGAAACTGGCGAACAATCAGGCAAACGTGCAAGTGCAGAATTTGGTGGCGAAGCAAGTCAAGCTCTTGCCAAACATGGCGATGAAGTCAGCCAAGCTCTCAAAGAAACTGGCGAACAAGCTGGTAAGCATGCAAGTGCTGAGTTTGGTGGTGAAGCTGTGGAGAACAGTATTGGGCACAACAATACTGTTTCAGACGCTTTTCAAAATAGTCCTGAGGTTCATTGGGATGGTACTAAGTGGGAAAGTCATACCGATGACATTCATCGAAAGATGCTTGAAGATAATGTGCCATTGACTTCTGAAGTGCACACTATTGATGAAATTGCCAAGCAACAGGCAGAAATCTTAAAAGTTCAGAATGGTGAAGAAGCCCTATCAACAAATCTTAAGAAGGGTAACTTCGGTGAAATGGTTCAGGATGAGTACTATCGTCAGTTTGGTTACGACCGTATAAGCAAAGATATGGTAACTGATCTTGGTGAGGGAGGTCACCAAGGAATTGACGGTGTTTATTACAATCCTAATGGTCATCCACCGTATATCATCGCTGAAGCGAAGTATAATACATCAAGATTGAGCAAAGGATTAGCAGACGGAACTGATCAGATGGATTATGAATGGATTGATAAACGCTTAGAACAAGCGGTTGGTGAGGAACATGTAGCAGCTATTCAAGATGCTGTGGAATTTGGTGATGTCCAAAGTCATCTGTTTAATCTTAAACAAGGCGGGCATATCATTATTAATCAGTTGGATGATATGGCTAAGAAAATAAAATGAGGAATATGATGTTTAGAGATAAATATAAAGATGTAGAGTATTTTGAAAAAAGACTAAATTTTAATTTGAAAACATTTGAGAGGAGAGAAGG
>OBXB01000061.1_pt1 | contig 27602 bp, 24 predicted proteins | sample 1476581 | NCBI WGS metagenome assembly OBXB01 (sample SAMEA2580147, study PRJEB22360) | human gut metagenome | biome: human gut; feature: human-associated habitat; material: faeces | place: Denmark | collected 2008/2010
AGTCATCGGGCATTATCTGAACATAAAACACTATCAATAAGTTGGAGTCATTACCAACTCTTATTGCTCTGAAAAGAGAATAGGGAAAGTGTTTTCTCATATACTGATATAATTCATGTGTATGACCAAATGGTGCTATCCAGTCAATAAACCATTTTCTGTCACCCGATACCCACTCATCAGTCGTCAGTGAGTTGGTATCCATGATATATTTAACTTCACATTCAATACTCAAATTAGCCCAGCTACACCATGCCACCGGATAATCGTTCTTCATCAAAAGAACATACTGCTTGTGAATGATTGCCGGGAGTATGTTGTTATGGAATATAGATATAGGCCAGCTTTTATGAAGTGAAGAACATCCCCAAAGCCAGGCGGCTTTACCAACAATTTCAAAATCAATGTCGTATCTGTCCATATACGTAAAATTTAAATAGTTTTATTTTTCAACATGCAGCCAGGCCTGCCATCCTTCTCACTTGAGAAATTCAGAGTGACAGGATGGCAAGGCGCAGAATTATATCAAAGTTGTTATTTGCATTCAGCGTAAACAAATCAATCCCGAATATAAGTATAATCAGAACTCATATCGAATACCGACAATACCTTCATAATTGTTTTTGAAGTAACCGTCAAATTTCGCATTAACACCTGCTTTAATGTGTAAATTTTCAGTTGCTTTACCTTCGACTTCTACAGAAGATGTGATTCGCTCCAGGTTCTTCGACTTGTATTGGTGCTGTGACCAGTTATCGCTCAGAGAAATTCCGGACATCTCGTTAAGGTTGTTATTACTCCACACACCTGCTTTAAGCTTAACGTCCTTAATTTTCTTCTCAGCCTCAACTCCGGTTTTAAGCCAAAGGGCATTACCCCCGCGAAGCTCTGCACTGCGGCCTTTGCCTTTTAAACGGCTGTCACTCACCTTGACGCCATTAAGCGAGACAGTAGGCGTGATTGAGAAGTCTGCGTTTTCAAAATTGAATTTGTAGCCAGCTCGCAGACCACCTGTGAACACATGACTTTTCACCTTTCCTGACAGATCGCGCAATTCGCCATGAACTTTAAAGTCCTCGGTTAACTGGCCAAAGCCTGCGGCCCCATCAACAAACAAGCCTTCCATGAGTTGCTGCCTGACGTAGACGTTCACACCCCACAGGTTATAGCCGTTTCGGTAATAATCGGCTTTGGCTTGTCCACGATTAAGATCTGCGCCAACGCCCCACCATGAACCGGAATCATTCGACTTCTTGAAGCCGATGTTCAGGCCGCTCTGACTAAGCGTGAAGTCGCCATGTTTGCCGTAGCTTTGCTCCGTCAACGCCCACGCTCCGTTTGCTGCAGTCCCATCCACAACCTGTTGCCAACGGTCTGCTCTATCACTCAGGATGTACTCATGAGAGATAAAGGTATCTCTGGCCTTATTTAACAGGGCCGTATTCGAGTGTCTTGTTAAAGCCCTATCTACCGTAGTTTCTTGAGTTTTCTCACTATTTTTTTTAGTAGAACTGTCAGATCCCGAAAATGTCAGTTCCTCATTCTGCGAATCTGGTTTCGCATCTTCCTTTCCACTCTCGGTTTCTTTCTCCACAGGGGGGGCCGTAGATTCCGAACCGTCGTCAGTAACCACTTTCTCTGGTTCTGGCGTGTTTTCCTCTTCACTGCTGGACACGACTTTAGCAAGCTGCCACATTACTTTTCCGTCAGCTTCTTGTACTTGGGTTTCAGGTGTGAAATCTGAAAAACCGCGTGTAAAGCTGCCAAAAGAGAACATGTTATGTGCTGTACCTGCTGGCGCAGAAACGACAGTCAGATCATTTTTGAGGCGCGCATTCTCATCAAAGAACAGCGAAACATCCAGGATGTTATTTTGCCCTTGCGCACGTTCAATAATTTCAATTCGGTCGCCAATCCCTTTGCTTACATCTGCGCCTAAAGAAATATGCATATCGGTGGCGTCCATTTCACTGATGCGTAATGTCTTAGGATTCCAGTCTGAGCCTAGCATTGACAGAGATCCGCCATGACTTACAAACTTACCTAATGAGGAATCTCCCGCTATGTTCCATTTGCCGCGCCGATCTAATTGCACACTTGAAGAGTCGTCGCCAGTGATAGTGCCATTGAATACAGCATGAAGAATATTTAACTCAGTATAGTCTTTAAGCATCGCATGGCCATTGAAGACGCTCTTGTCAGATTCTTTTTCGGCCACAGAACTACCTTCTTCCAGTGAGAATGCAGTACCTTTACCATCTTTTGTATCAATGAATACTTTGTTATCTCCAAGCGCAATAACAGAGTTGTTGGCATCGAGATTAGTGCTCAAGGTAGCATTGCGGGCAAGCCGGAGGTACGCGTTGTTCAAAACGAGTTGACCAAACGTAAAGTATCTGTTTTCCCAATCTTTCTGCTCGAAAGACGTTGGCTGTGTGTGTACAGAATCGTCGCCTTTCGCTGATAAATGTTCAGCTGTTTGCTGGGAATTAAATGCATGGATGACAGGATGTCCCTGTAAAACCAGGTGCCCGTTGTCCTGGGTGAAAGTCCCTTTGATATTCGCGGACCCATCGAGAACCAAAGCGCCCCCATATTCTGAGGAAACTCGGTTCTCCACGTTCATGTTGCCTTCCAACCTGCCGTGAAACACGTAACTCTTATCATTCGTTCTCTTAGCTATTAGTTTTTGAGCTGCATCGAGTTCATGGCCTAAGTATTCCCAATTATCATCACTGATTTGAGAAGTAGGAAAATACCCATACTTGCTCTTTTTGAGAATGAAGTAGTCGGTTGTTCTTGTGTAGGTGTTATTGTATTCATATAGATCGCCTACTGTCCCTCTATTAGAGGAATCCCATTCATGGGTAGTGATATCTCTCGGCTTAAGCTGATAGTCAAGTGTGATGGTTGAAATATTTTCATTATCATCGTTAGCAAGCACTGCACCGTAATCGGCAGCCTTTAACTTGTGGAAAGTCGCACTTGTACCATTGAGGTCAAGTTTACCGCCCCGATATCCCCATGAGACACTATCTGGGTTAATTTGTCTTTCATTACCGAGAATAACAGACGATGTGCCCCCTGCGATGTTAACGCTACTAAAGGCTTGCGTTGACCCTTCTTCATTGGACTGTTGATTAAGAACAACAGTACCGGCACCGACTTTTAATCCCCCCTCGTTGATTCCAGTCCCCTCAACGATGAGCGTACCTTCGCCGATCTTATGGAGATTATCTCCTTTTAATCCGTTGAGCTGCCAGTTTACCGTTGAAAGCTTGTCAACGATGATGCCAGCACCAGTCCAAACGCTATTGTTTATGGCTGTGACTGTATAGTTGTCTAAGAATCTTAAATAACCAGCCCCCTGGAACACATCATCAACAAGCTTTACTTCCCCTCCTTTTCCGGAGAAATGAATATTTTTCCCTGCATTAAGATCGGAGCCTTGTTTACCTTGCATTTTATAGGTGACATTGCCCTGTGTAAGATTACCAGTCCCAGTTTGCGGGTCGAAACTCCATGTCAAAGGCGCATCATCAGAAGAGTCGAAAAGAACAACCGGACCATCATCTTCAGTCATTTTTTGATGAACAAAATTCAGTGGTGTAACAGCCCAGTTGTTTGCTCTACCGCCCGGACCATTGCCTGCTGTGAGAACACCAACTAAAACCCATTTTTGTAGGGTGGTGTCCCAGGCAAAGAGCGGAGAACCACTATCACCAGCCTCACCATAGATCGGTAATACATCATTCCTCGTGTAGTCAAAAACTAATCCAGAGGAACTTGATAACATCTCTCCGTTCTGATACGAAGAAGGATTACCCACTGTACCGCCAGTAAGCCAGTTATAGGCACTGGAAAGGTGATCAAGGGCGTTATTACGGTCTTTAATGTACTGATTACCGGAGCCCAGGCGATAAAAAACAGGGTATCGTACTTTATCTAAGTACGCGCCACTAACAGCTCCCTGAGAAGTTATAGAAGTTGGAGTAACTTCAGTAACGAGTTTATTTAGTCTTGGTATATGAAAGTCAAGGTCAGGTGCGTTATTACGATCTACAATACTATAGTAGTTATCGCCATCACCAAAACTAACTCCTTGATAGCCCCCATTATGCTTAACACTCACAACATATTGAGGGTCAATTAATGTTGCTACACCAATACCTGAATCTACAGAACTAAAATCTGGCATCGGGGCTTTATCTAATTTTCCCACCAACTCACCACTCTTGTTATGAACTGGAATGTTGGTGGAACCTGGTTTAAAGAGGCCTTTATTTTCAGCGAAATCTCGAAATAACTGATATGATATTTCGCTGTTTACCGTTCCTGCAAAACTATGCCCTGTATATAAAAGAATAGATGTTAAAGAAGAAAGAAGAAGTACCTTAACCTTTTTTTTATTCTTCTTTTTTGTGAGTTCAGAAACCGCGATTAAACAGCCAGCAGTTCTGCTGTAACGAAGAGAATATATTAAGTTCATGATTCATTAACACACTTATAGTTCAATAGATAGACAAAAATATAAGGAATATGATATTAGAGAAAGTCAAACACTCACTATGTTCTTACACTTTTAAAAAATCAAAAGATAAAGAATTGGAAACCATTTCACAATGGGGTCTCATGTTTTTATTTAAAAAATAATATCCCTGCCCTCCCCACAAATCCAGTTCAACAGACATCTTATGATACACGTCATTTTCAATTCCCACTGCTATAACATGAGGGACGAGTTCTTTTATTCGTTTTACTGTTTCTGATATGGTGTGATTTTCTATGTTATGCTGCAGGAAGAATTTATCTATTTTTATAGCATGATAAGGTCTCTTGATAACTGCAGACATTGTTGCATTACTACTTCCAAAATCATCAAGCCAGATGTATCCAGACAAACTGAACAAAAAATCTATCACACGATCATCCATATCAAGGTTAGGATGATTTTCTGATATTTCAAAAGCGATAAAATTATTCTCCTTTATGATTTTCTGTATGCGCTCGTCTTCGTAAATAAATGTACACAATCCATCATCAACATTTACTGAGCATATGATATTATTTTCGATAAAGAATTTTTATTTATCTAACTGCTTGTTTAAAAGCTTGTTCTTTACATCTTGACTAAGTATTTTTAGTATCTTTATGGCAGGAGCTTGCATACCATTATTAAATTTAAACCTGCTTAAAAGCTCCATTGCAATAAGTTTATTATTATGCAAGGAATAAATCGGCTTCACTATAAATCTAACGTCCATAGAAATTAACCTTTTAAAAAACATTAATAATGAAATTGTGTCTATGAAGCACTGTAAAAAGACACAGCTTCTCTAATTGTCACAACTCAAATGTTATAGTGTAACTATAAATATTTCTGTACAAATCCCTCCAAGTTTATTTCTGGGGTTAATAAAGAGGTGCTTTGATGTTCAGGCTATGTGATATTTACAATACTAATATACATTCAATGGACTTCGGTAAAGTTCCATGGAAGTTTGTCTTTTTACTTGTGATGAGCAAGCAGAGATTTACCCGACATGAACATTCTCCAGACTATATTACAGGAGAATTCACCAGTTCCCTAAGTGTTGGTTAGAAGTTTACAACGTGATGTACATAATATACAAAACATATATTATACCGTTCCATGTCAGTCACATTAAGAAAATGAATATATGAATTTTTAATAAAAAATCACCATGCGATAACAACATGGCAGGTAGAACAAATATATCACAAAAGGCGACACAAATATTTTAACATCATAATAAAAATTATTATCCTCAATTTATTTCCGCCACAATAATCACACTATCTTTAAATGGACCGGGCTCTGGTTTTTTTGACTTAAACGTCGCATTAATCGGTATATTAAGAGTTCCACTACCTGATGAAGAGAAGCTGTCTTTATTAAAAATAATATTATCTTTATTGTTATCACCGATTGTTATTTTGCAATTTTTCTCCGTTGAATTCTTACCGCAAAAGGCTTCAGTAACAGTTTTTTGAGTATCTTTAAAATACAACTTAACCGAAACAGGATTATCTTTACAAGACAGTGACAAATTTTTTGATATATTTATTCCAGCTTTGGCTTGTTCGTATGTAATTTGCCCAAAGTCAAGGGAGGGGTGATTGTGGCTACAAGTGGGAGCCTTTACTTCGAGCTGCCAGTTATCGACAGAAATATATGGTATGCGTCCAAGATAACCTCTCAAGACGGACTGACTATCAGCATAGCCTCCCTTATTTTCCTCATAAAAAACCTTAACTGGAAGAGAACTTCCAGAAAAATTATAAATACCAGCGGGTATAGGATTTTCAAATTTAAGTCGGAGTGTAAGATTAGTAGACTCTCCCCAGTTTAGCACCCCCCCATAATCCAAAACTGTACATCCATTTGTCCATACATGGCTCCCAGTACCAACACGATGTTCTGTTCCAGGGCTGGTTTCATTATTAATGGATATTACCTGATATCTAATATTATTAGAAAAGCTAGATATACTATTATCAAACACTACCCAATATGTATACCATCCTGCAACTGGCACAGAATACCACGGCCACATATTCTCCCTCACTCTGGAGAGTAACTGCATGTTAGGATCTGTTTTTATTACCAAATCATACTCTAATTCATTAATCTTCTTGAAAGATTGAGCCTGAAAATGAGGGATTTGCCACAAAAGATCACAATATGTAGCTGCATATGTATTTGCAGACAGGGTTAACAAAAAAAGAAAGAAACTTCTCATATAAACACCTTACATCATCGGATCATAAAAAAACGCACGCGTGACATTAAATAAAAACAATAGACATTAAAATTAGTTGTGTTCATGAAAAATACCTCTGTTTATTTTTGGCAGTGTTTTGCAAATTTATTTATCAAGAATAACCAACAAAAAATTAAATCAGTCAATATAATATTTAAATCTATTGATATCTTATGCTTATGTTAGCTGCAGCAGAGAAACTACCTGTTTTCAGTTCACTATTCCCGCCTTTATATGGAACTGCAGTAAATGTAAATGTGCCTTTCTCCTTTCCAGATATTCCTGTTTCTATCGGATAGCCAATTGTTTCATTACCATCCCCCCTACCTTCTCCCAGTATTAACTTCTGGGTCGTTCCATCTCCCTGGTAAAGAGCTATACCAAAATCATTTATATTTGTCATAAGTACATTTTTATTACTCCCCAGAGGGGCTCCAGTAACTTTAACGTATGCTGTACCTTGTGCATAGCCACAAGTAACCGGAATGATAACCTTTCGACGATTATGCTGATTTGACACGTCTGTCACTGATATATCACCAAAATTTACTTCAATAACTTCTCCGTTATTAACCTGGCATGGAGGAACTTGTATTACCCCTGTAATTTCAACTGGAATATCCATTGCTAATGCTCTGGATGATAATAATAAAAAAATGCCTCTTATACTTATATATTTCGTCAGTTTTAGTATCATAGCTGCGCCTTTCTGTAAATTACAATGAGATTACATATTATTTTTAATTAAATATGCAAAACACCATCATCAACATGATACTTCTTTAAAACTCTATAATTTAACTTGTGTGATTACACTGAATTGCTAAAACTCTAAATGTTTTGCGATATATCCACCCAAGTGAATATTTTAACAATCTTTCAATGATTGATCATTCGTACTTCATTTCCAAAGTTGCTCCAGCAGTGAATGGGCCGGGTTTCAAATCTTCCATTTTTTTATAATATCCAAGAGAAGCATACATAGTCAGAGTTTTATCAGTTCCAGCCCCGCTGATGCTGTTAGCAGGGATGTTTCGCTCGGTGTTATAAGAAATCCAGTCACCAGCATTTTTAGTACGCAAATAAATGAGCAGTCCTTCATTATATTTCGAAGTCTGTAGTCCTTTTGGAACGGATGCTGTATGCGCAGCGCCAGTAACTTTCATTTTTGGTGTACCGAGAGAATATGGGCATTTTACAGGAATACTCAATTGTTTTTCATGTGAAGGAGTATTAGGATTTCCTAACGTCTGGATTTCTACCTGTCCCCAGTCTGTTTCAATTGGGCTGCCATTATTGATAGTACAACTTGGAATAATCAGATTTCCTCTAAACTGAAGATTATCTGTGGCCTGCGCAGATACTGCAGAAAATAACGTTGCAGATAACATAATGCTCGTGATTTTTTTCATATTTATAACGCCTAATTCATCAATTATACAAAAGTTCAAATGTTGCAACAGAGTTGTAAACTCCCGGCTGAACGGCCTTGTTTGTAATGGCTTCTGATGTGGCCTGCACAAACGCTTTAAAATTCAGCGTCACGCTGTCCTTTTCCACCTTACTGCCCTGTCCACCGTTATGGACTTGATTCAGCTTCAGAAGGCTGCTGCCGTCAGTATCAATAATCCCTATCCCCAGTTTCCCGCTGTTCACACCACTGACCTGCAGATATCCGGGTAAGCCCTTCTCTTCTGCACCTTTGAATGTCAGTCGTACCACCTTCCCCATTGTGGTGGCATGGCAGTTAGCCAGCTTTATCTGAAATTTCTCTTCATAACTTTTGCCGGGCCAGGCATGATAAAGATGCGTAGCCGTATCCATAAACGTCACATCCTGTACAGCTGAAGACGGGTCAATCTGGCAGGGCCTGTCCAGCAAATTACCCTTAAATCCCAGTTCCGAGGCACAAACGGAGACAGGCAGGAACACCACTGATAACAGAACGCTGAATAATGCTCCGTGCATTCTGTTTTTATTCACCCTTCTCCTCCTTATTCATAATCGAGTTGCAGACGCAACAGAGCTGTGTTACCCCGCGGGTTCATGCACGGTTTCCCCTGCGCACGGTCTGTCGCCTGCAGACCCGCCAGTGCCTGCTGCTGTGCCTCACTCAGCCAGTAGGTGAACTGATTTGCACCACCGTACACAACAGCACGCCCCGTGCTGACCATCCGCTGTTCCGGCTGCAGCACGCCGTCCTTCACTCCCGTCAGCAGGGCACTCTGCATCACCATCATGCTGTCACGCCCCGCCACTGAAGTGGCAGAGGTCACCGCACCACCGTCACCACACCCCAGCAGATTCAGCTTCAGCACATAACGCGTCATGATGCCTTCCGTGCTTTTTTGCAGCGGCAGTTCCACCTCATTCGTCTCCAGCGCGCACGGGGATGACAGCAGCGCACCACTGACTGTCAGCATTCCGGTACGGCCATTGTGCTCATTCACCCACTGGTGACGGGTCTCATCTGCGACAAAGAAGTTATCTCGCATAACCAGCTCGTCTGCCCGCAGCACACTGTTCATGCTGCAGCTCACCAGCAGCGCAGCCAGACAGAGCCCTGTTGTTGTCCTGTTCATCTCCGGCACCTCCGGTTAATCCTGTTACTGCGCGCTTATTTCTTCACCGCCGTACAACGGTCTCCGCTGCAGCTGAACTGCAGAACCGGACGTCCGCCGTAGTCGTTGATGTAGCTCAGGTACGGCGTGCTGTATGTTCCGGATTTCACCGTCTGCGTGGACTTCGGTGCCAGCATCACGGCCTCAAACTCGCCTTCCTTCGCCTGTTTTTCACTGCCGCCAAGGCCAATCACCGTCACGTAATATGGCGTCGGGTTTTCAATCCGGTAGCCTCCGCTGGTTTTGTTCAGCACCAGCTGGTCCTGCCAGACTGCATTGGGTTTCGCCTCAATGGCTTTCGGGCGGTAAAACAGCTTGATTTTGGTCTGCAGAGCTATCTGCAGCACATTCGCCTTATCACTCTTCGGAGGAATTTCACGAAGGTTGAAGTAGAACAGAGACTCCCGGTCCTGTGGCAGTTTGCTGATATCCGGGGTGCTGGCCAGACGGACCATACTTCTGGCTCCCGGCTCAAGACGCTGCACCGGCGGCGTGACCACAATCGGTCCGGTGGTGATTTTTTCCTGCTTCTCATTCTCTATCCATGCCTGCGCCAGGTACGGAAGCTGTTTGTTGTCATTGGCCACATTCAGCGTCATCGATTTCTCACCACCGTTAAAAATCGCACGTGTGCGGTCCAGGGAGACAGCAGCCTGGGCTGCAGGTACTGCGCTCAGACACGCTACCGCCATCAGCGTTTTTTTCAGCGCCGGTTTCATTTTCAGCATCTTTTCTTCTCTCAGTTCTGGTTCCGGTGTCGCCTGTGGTGCAACACCGTCCACTTATCGATTTATGCCTGTACGGGGTTACTGACTGCCGGCCGGTGAAGATGACCGGCAGTCAGCCCCCCGTTCCGTCAGTTCGCCTTACGGCAGGGCAGCAGCAGTTGCTGTGCCGGGTCCAGTTTTGCCGGGATATCCACCACACACTGTGTCCGGCCGTCCCAGCCGACATTCAGGGTTTCACCCGGATTCACCCCGCTCAGCCAGGCCAGACCGCTGTCTGCCACCATCCCCAGCTCACGGCCTTTCGCGTTAGTCACGCTGGCACCAAACGGCGGATGGCTGTTGTCTGCCAGACGCAGCACGGCAAACAGACGACTTCCTTTCAGGACTTCAAACTCCCTGTAACCAATGGCCCCTTCCGTCAGGACCGACTCCACCACCGAGCGGGTGGCTTCCATGTCTTCCGGCAGCTTGTTCAGGTCCACTGACGTGGTGTTGCGGTAATAGCTGCTCACATCCGTCACCACACCAATGCCCCACCGGTTGGTGGAGACCCGGCCGCCGTCGACAGGCACGCCTCCGACACCATCGGTGTCCACCAACAGCCGGGTTCCTCCGTTCATGCCCCCTGCATGTAGGGCAGCGCCTTTCGCGGTAATCGTTGCACCACCGGATGCGCTCATACCGAATGACGTGTAACCGTTCTCCACGGCAGAGAAGTTCGCTGACAGGTTGGCCAGCGGACTGCTGTGGTTGTAGTACGCGCTCATCTGACTCTGCGATGGCTGACCACCGCCACTGCTCACACCGGCGTTCAGGCTGTAACTGCTCAGCCCTTTGTTCAGTGTGTCGCTGTAACCCACCGTATTGGTGTAACGGTCGTTGCTCATGCTGCCGCTGTAGCTGGCCGTACCGGTTCCCCACGGCACGGACAGACGAACAAACGCCGAATCGTTATCCCGGTTCTGGTATTTCGAACGGGATGCAGACAGCCCCAGCGCGATATTCTTAAAGCTGAACGCATCGAAGTAGCGGTTCACCGACAGCGTGTAATAGTCAGATGCCCGGCGGTCCCAGTAAGTCTGATGGCTGTACTGCAGGTTGACCGAGGTCTTCCAGTCCTCGAAGTTCTTGTTGAGCGTGACGGTGTACAGCTCCTTCTCACGTCCCGTGAAGTCATTCCGGTAACGGGCATTGAGGTACTGGTCCATCGTCATGTAATTGCGTTCAGAGAAGCGGTAACCCGCAAAAGTGATATCCGTATTCACTTCATCAAAACGTTTGGAATAGCTCAGACGCCAGGATTTCCCCTGCTTCGTCTCTTCTCCCGGAATGCGGGCCACGGACTGGGTTACATCAGCGGAAACAGTACCGAACTCACTCAGGTCCCGGCCCAGCCCCACAGCCAGGGCGTTGTAATCCCCGGCAACGATACCGCCACCGTAAAGCGACCACTTGTTACTGATACCCCAGGATGCCTCACCGGCAGCAAAAACCGGTCCCTCCATGGTGTGTTCATAATTACGCGAACGACCGGAAACCAGCCGGTAACGAACCTGGCCCGGACGGGTCAGATACGGCACATATGCCGTGTCCACCTGGAACGTTTTTTTCCGCCCGTCCTGCTCGATAACCTCAACATCCAGGCGACCACGCACGGAGCTGTCCAGGTCCTGAATGGTGAACGGACCTGCCGGCACGGTGGAGTCATAAAGGATGCGTCCCTGCTGCGAAATCACGACACGCGCATTCGTATCCGCAATCCCTGAGACCTGCGGTGCATAACCGCGCAGTTTTGGCGGCAGCATGCGGTCATCACTTTCCAGACTGGCACCGGTGTAGCGCCAGGAGCTGAAAATCTCAGAATTGATGTAGTTCTCACCCAGTGTGAGATTTGCGCGCCAGCGCGGGATGGCGCGGTACATGTAGAAACGGCTCCAGGTGAACTGGCTGTCCGTCCCCTGCGCACTGCCGGTGGTGTGATTCAGGTTGCCCTGATAGTCCGCACGCAGACGCCAGGCACCGAAGTTAGCCCCCGCAGTTCCGTTATAGTTCAGCGACTGGGACTGCTTTCCCTGATGCGGCTTATTCACTGTCCCGTTGATGTTGTAGTCAAACAACAGTCCGGGAATACCGTTATCCCAGCGGGACGGCGGCAGCCAGGAGGCATCGGAATATTCCAGCCAGGCCTGTGGCATATTGATGTACAGCATCCCTTCTGCCGGATTCGGGCGTATCTCCACTCCGGATAACTGTCGGAAATCCGCACACTGCCCGTTATTCCAGTATGTGATTTTTTCCTGTGACGCCTCAGTTAGTCCCATATGACCAACCATCTCCGGTGTCAGACAGGGCTGCGGTAACGGTTTCTCGTTATCCGAATCTGAATAAGGTGGTTCAAGAAACGTTATCTGAAATGCCGACGGAGAAATGCTCTGATCATTTACTTTGATTTCCATCTGGTACTGACCGGGCATAATATAGCCGGCCCGGGAGAACCGGGAAATATCAATATTCTGTCTGTCTTCGGCATCCAGAACATCCATATTAAAATCGACGGCATACACTGGAATACCTGATAAAGCAAGCATCAGAGCATATGCAATCCTGTTGATTATGAAAGTGCGTCTTTTTTTCTTCATTATCTGAAGCAGTATGCAATACGGAAAACATGCCACAGGAATGGCATATAAACCACCTCCCTGCGTTCAGGAAATAATTTTATTTTCAGCTAATAATGACAATATCAAAAATACTGTTTTTATTTGCCAATATATAAATATATCAATTACTCATAATTCACTATAAACCGTAATATGGTATAATAATTTCCTGCCTTCAGCGGATAACCATTCCGGACAATCCGCAGTATATACTTCAGTTCGTCTTCATTTCCGTTCAGTAATAGCGGCGGCATAACTTTTCCAACACGAGCCGGATACCCTTGATTGTCCAGTATCTGCAGATTGATACCTTCTGCTTCACCGAGTAGTGAGAATTTATCTGGTGTTTCACCCCGCAGACCATCAAATGTCATCCTGACACGGCTCGCCGTATAAATCCGTTTACCTGTTCCCGCCAGCTCACAGTTACGCAACCGCAGACGGAATTTCTTTTCAGGCACCGCAGTACTGTCCTGTAAATCACGAATCGGAGTGTCTCCCATATCAATTACCTGCCAGGTGTCTTCCATGGCCAGCGTGCAGGCCGGAGCGATGACCTGCCCCTTAAAACTCGTCCGTCCATGCCACCAGACAAGTTCTTCTCCCCAGTATTCAGGGAGAGTCATCCCGGGAGGAGGAAATGCCGGCGATGCCGTAGCCTGAAAAACGGTACCCACACAAAAAATTACTGACAGAAGCCATCTGCACATACGGTATATATTTAATGCTCACCAGAAATAGCAGGGGGATTTCCCCCTGCGTATCTGACAATTAAATCAGAATAAGTTAATTATTCGTAGGTCAGATTGAAGTTAGTAACCGCAGTAAACTCACCTTCTTTCAAAGTACCTCCCGTGGCCTTTTTAACCCAAGTGTTATAATGCAAAGTGTTATCACCCGCTTTTAATTTTGTTGCGCCACTGGGGCTTGTACCATCAAAGGCAACCAGAGTGCCATCGCTACTTGAAACAACAACCGCTGTGCCGGTGTTACCCGCAGTCCCAAGTTCATTCGCCTGGTCCTTAACAGTCGTTCCAGAAAAAGCCACTTTTACTGTCTTAAGATTATCGCCATCAAAAGTACAGTTAACCAGTTTAATATCCAGATCCTTTTTCACCGAAATACCATCAGCAGCCAGATGAGCTTTGGAAATCTGGCCAAAATCAATGGACTGATCGGCAGATTCCGGAGCAATCCCGCAGGGAGCATCAATTACGGTTCCTTTAAAATTTACTTTACCTTGTCCCTGATCCGCCGCATTTGCTACTGAACAGAAAGCAATTGCAACAGCTACGCCAAGAACCGATTTCATCATGGAAATAACCTCCTGATTATAGTTAAAATATCCTGTCAGTTATTACTGATGGATTTACCTTACATAATACCGGGTCAAATGTGACACGGTATTATTTACTTTAATGAATTTTCTCATACTTATTGAGAAATAGCCCTGAGCGACCTTGTGTTTGTCACAGGCATCTTTTCTTGTCATGCCGTGGACAAAAAAATCTTCCAACGCACAAATAACTTTTCGACTGTTTATAGAAGAAATTTCAACCAGATGTCGAAAGTGCTCAACGGACATACTACCAGCTTGTCTATAATGTTCTCCCGATAAAAAATCAAAGTTTTTTTTATGAAAAAACACATCCCCTCCTGCTTTTCCAAGGAGACATCAATATCAGAAAAAAAATAAGTTTTTTATTTATACAAGAAAAAAGAAAACGACAAAACAGAACAGTACAACACATTAAACCCATCACAAAGCATAAAACAGTGAAAAAGAAGGCATGAGAAACAAGTAACAGCATAAAACACTAATAAATGGCATTTTTTTAGGATTAATATCTTTTTTTGTTAAAGAGAAAAATATAAATATCATTAACAATCAATAACATAGATAAGGTGAGTTTTAATTAAAAATAGTAAATTGCTTATTTTTTGGCATTTATTGTCACTCAATAAATTACGCAATTTACTAAATAATACCTCTAAAAGAGTAAAATCTAAGAAATTTTCCTATATTACTAAGACTGGTAATTTTATGACAAAATAATAGAATATATCGATATATGAAATATATATTTTACATGCACATTTAAGCGCCGAGATTCCTTTCCCTCCCCATGTTTTTAGGCCCCAGAGGTTAAGAGAAACAACAATATTTTTTCAGTCTTGGCTCTATAACTATCAATATTCAGAGTTCAGATTATGTTTTATCGTTAATTTAAATCTATAAAATGAATACATGCGGAAGGTCCCTTGCTCAAATTAACTTTGTTTTTTTCACGTTAAACATTTTATCAATAGGCACTCGAGTAATTAGTGGAAGATTATTGGGGATAAAAAACACTATTAAACGCTTATGAAAAGACGTTGTTATTCAATTCTCATTGAATAACAAAAAATAATCAGTGTCCTGATCTCCGAAGAATACTTAAAAATAGCAGGAAAACTCTTGCTCCTCAGAGGGCAGCGACATTACTCAGAGATGTGCGTGAAGCAATTACCAGCAAGATTGAGCTTGTGCTACGTGAAAAATGACAGGATGACAGGGGCACAAGTAAGACAGAATTCACGCCCTTCCTCCCTGTTACCTCTCCCTTGCTTTCTGTTTTCAGATCTCGTTCGCCCTGGCATTACCCCAATTCTCCCAAAAACGGTAAACCAGCCCTCAGCCCGCACCATGACTGGCTTAAGACGGGATCCCAGCGGCAAAATGCGCCTTTACGCATTTGGTTTTACCCGCAATAATGCGTGATAATCAAACAAAAGGATCCGCGCGCTGCGATTTATTGTCGTGGAAGGATCCGGGCGTTCAGGTCAGAATACCTGTATCCATAAACAGTGCGTGTGCTACGTGAAAAATAACTCATGAACAATGTCATTCCCCTGCAGAATTCACCAGAACGCGTCTCCCTGTTACCCATTGCGCCGGGGGTGGATTTTGCAACAGCGCTCTCCCTGAGAAGAATGGCCACTTCCACGGGGGCCACACCGGCCTACCTGCTGGCCCCGGAAGTGAGTGCCCTTCTTTTCTATATGCCGGATCAGCGTCACCATATGCTGTTCGCCACCCTCTGGAATACCGGAATGCGTATTGGCGAAGCCCGGATGCTGACGCCGGAATCATTTGACCTGAATGGAGTAAGACCGTTTGTGCGGATCCTGTCCGAAAAAGTGCGTGCGCGACGCGGACGCCCGCCAAAAGATGAAGTGCGCCTGGTTCCGCTGACAGATATAAGCTATGTCAGGCAGATGGAAAGCTGGATGATCACCACCCGGCCCCGTCGTCGTGAACCATTATGGGCCGTGACCGACGAAACCATGCGCAACTGGCTGAAGCAGGCTGTCAGACGGGCCGAAGCTGACGGAGTACACTTTTCGATTCCGGTCACACCACACACCTTCCGGCACAGCTATATCATGCACATGCTCTATCACCGCCAGCCCCGGAAAGTCATCCAGGCACTGGTCGGTCACAGGGATCCACGTTCGATGGAGGTTTATACCAGAGTATTTGCGCTGGATATGGCTGCCACGCTGGCAGTGCCTTTCACCGGTGACGGGCGGGATGCTGCGGAGATCCTGCGTACACTGCCTCCCCTGAGGTGACGGCATACGCGCTTCCTTATATAAGCTGTGGTCAGCAGAACAGACATAACATAAGCTGGAGCATGTATATAAGCTGTAGTGAGTAAGTCATGTTTTATGAAGGGAGCAATGCCTCAGCATCAGGTTACGGGATCACTTACGTAAGGGACAGGCAGATGGCAGCTCAGCTACAGACAGCACTGCAGGGAACAAGAATATAAACTGCAGTGAGCAGACCACTCACTGCACCGGTTAATATAAGCTGTAGTCAGTAAAGGAGCGCTCTTCACTGACTACAGTTTATATTCAGCGGGATTTGAAGAGTTTTTCCAGGTCATCCAGCGTGATGCCCAGTTTCTCAAGCAGGGCAAGCTTCTCCGCCATCTCCGGACTGACTTTTTCCGCAGGTGAAGGTGGCAACGGATTTTCCTTACTCTCATCATTCGGCGCTTTTAACCGGGGACGCCGGTAGTGAATACAGAAGAATTTTGTCCGCCCCCGCTGGATCTCCGTGTAATCAAGATATCCAATCTCGCGCAACTGCTCCATTGCCCGTCTGACCGTCTGGTTCTGGGAAAATACAGGAGACTTCAGATTGAGGCGTGCACGCAGCCGCGCCAGCGATATCGGTGCCGGATCCCGGGGCAGGCTCTCTATAAAGGTGTAGAGTGCCTGGGCGGACTCCCGTCGCTTCAGGGCATTAATCGCCTTAAGCTGGAGAAGGACTTTTCTGTCAAACTGGTACAGTTCAAACAGGCGGGGATCGGCCTGTAACTGCACAATATCCCGCTCAGTATCGTAGTAGGCTGACTGTACCAGATGGGTGATATATTCCCGGGTGTGCTTCTCATCGGTACGGGAAAACGAAATCACGGTACCGGCAATGCGCTTCAGGGAAGGGCTGATGCGCTCACGCAGCCTGCGGGATGACTGGCTTGAAGGTATACCACACAGTTTTGCAAACTCGACAAAAGGCAGTTCAACTTTGTCACCAATCACGTTATGGCGGGCAAAGGAATGAATGATCCCCACCCAGGTCTTGAAATCGTTATCCATATCCAGGCGGGGGCCAGTGATCTCAACCTTATCGAATCCCTCAGCACGGGCCAGGGAAAGACGTGTCAGCTCTTCCGTGGCATCAGTACGTGACAGTGTATTTTTTTTACTGTTCTTCAGTGATTTAAGGGTTGGTACAAAAACGCCCAGACGCATCAGCGCCACAGGTTGTACGGTGTTGTTATTGTTTGGTGTCAGTGTCACCAGTTCACCGGACGACTTATCCACCTCGCCGAACAGTTTTTTGATGTCTGAATTTTCGTTTTCCAGAAAGCCTCCAGCCTGTGGACAGTAAAAGAATAAACAGAAAATCGTGTGTCAGAACTCCGCTAACTGACTGAAGAAAAACCTGCAGCCTGTATTTAACAACTGAGTCTGGCATACTGACCATAGTTTATGTCATTAACTTACTTCAGTATATGGATTACTGAATACAGCTTATCATTAGCATGTTACAGTTTATCAGTAACATGCCACAGCTTATGTGATCGTGGTCCCGGCCCATGAGTGACAAGGTTTGCAGCGATATGGGGATCTTTAATGGATCCTTTGTTGATCATTCATGGATCTGTTTACTGGATCGGGCCTCCGGATATGTGGATAAATCATTCCAGAAGGACAGCGCACACAACCGTTTTATGAAAGGGCTTCAGGGCGTACCTGCTCACTGTAACTACAGATACATTGCGCTTCCTCGCCGGTTCGCGGGCTTCGCCCGGTCACCGGTCTGCGGCGAGCACTGTTTTTTCTGAAGTCTGTCTTTACAGGTAATTTTTGACGGAATCTGCCGTACTTCCTGAGCGCACGGTCATATTCCGAAGTACACCTCATATGCGTGTTTCAATGCCAGGGATTGATAAGATTAGCACTGGTAGTTCAGCAACTGTTGTTGCAGGTAATACCGATGGATATGGCTGCGAAAAAGTACAGGACGTTACGCAAGGTGTAGCGTAGCGTCGCTTTGGCAGCAATCTGCCGACATTCCCCGTTGAGTTAATGACTGAAAACAGTTCTGCCTTGGATTTGCCCCTATATTTCCAGACATCTGTTATCACTTAACCCATTACAGGCCCGCTGCCGCAGATATTCCCGTGGCGAGCGATAACCCAGCGCACTATGCGGATGCCATTCGTTATAATGCTCGAACGCCTCTGCAAGGTTCTTTGCTGCCGTTAACCCGTCTGGTTTGGGCATGATACTGATGTAGTCACGCTTTATCGTTTTCACGAAGCTCTCTGCTATTCCGTTACTCTCCGGACTCCGCACCGCCGTGTTCTTCGGTTCAAGTCCCAACATCCGGGCGAACTGGCGTGTTTCATTAGCCCGGTAGCATGAACCATTATCCGTCAGCCACTCCACTGGAGACGACGGAAGATCGTTGCCGAAGCGGCGTTCCACCGCTCCCAGCATGACGTCTTGTACTGTTTCACTGTTGAAGCCGCCGGTAGTCACCGCCCAGTGCAGTGCCTCACGATCACAGCAGTCCAGCGCGAACGTGACACGCCGTCTCTCTCCGTTATCACAGCAGAACTCGAACCCGTCAGAGCACCATCGCTGATTGCTTTCTTTCACGGCCACTCTGCCTGTATGTGCCCGTTTCGATGGCGGTACAGCAGGTTTTCGCTCAAGCAACAGCGCATTCTGGCGCATGATCCGGTAAACACGTTTGGCATTGATCGCAGGCATACCATCAAGTTCTGCCTGTCTGCGAAGCAGCGCCCATACCCGACGATAACCATACGTGGGCAGCTCTCCGATAACATGGTGTATACGGAGAAGCACATCCGTATCATCAGTGTGACGACTGCGGCGGCCATCCTTCCAGTCTTCGGTTCGTCTGAGAATGACGTGCAACTGCGCACGCGACACCCGGAGACAACGGCTGACTAAGCTTACTCCCCATCCCCGGGCAATAAGGGCGCGTGCGCTATCCACTTTTTTGCCCGTCCATATTCAAAGGCTTCTTTGAGGAGTTCATTTTCCATCGTTTTCTTGCCGAGCAGGCGCTGGAGTTCTTTAATCTGCTTCATGGCGGCAGCAAGTTCAGAGGCAGGAACAACCTGTTCTCCGGCGGCGACAGCAGTAAGACTTCCTTCCTGGTATTGCTTACGCCAGAGAAATAACTGGCTGGCTGCTACACCATGTTGCCGGGTAACGAGGGAGACCGTCATCCCCGGTTCAAAGCTCTGCTGAACAATTGCGATCTTTTCCTGTGTGGTACGCCGTCTGCGTTTCTCCGGCCCTAAGACATCAATCATCTGTTCTCCAATGACTAGTCTAAAAACTAGTATTAAGACTATCACTTATTTAAGTGATACTGGTTGTCTGGAGATTCAGGGGGGCAGTCTATCGAGAACAGACTGAAGGTACAGCATTTTCTGTACAGTAGACAGGCAGTTGCCCTCCAGATAGGATAACCCCCATGATTCAGTCACTAGGTACAATTATGAGTTCGTCTGCTGCCGTAACTGTTCTGACCGGCGTAACCGTTTTTGTTGTTGGTCAACTCATCGCAAAAAGATTCATTGAGCCTTATATATCATTCAGAGAACAATTAGGGAGGATTACAGCGCTTTTATTACGTGAGCAAGCGACGATCACAAATTTCAGAGCTAATCATGAAACCATCCACGATTTGAAAGATGCTGCTTCTCAGTTAATGGCAAAGTATGCAGCCTTGCCTGGTAGCCTAAAAAGAAGCTATTTAGGTATGAAGTTTGTACCATCAAAGGGTGAAGTTCTTGGTGCAGCACAAAACCTTAATGAGATCACCTCAATACTTGCTGGCAACAGTAAGGAAAATACCTACAATCTCATAAAGGAGATTGGACTCAAGCTCAATATACCAACTACCTATTCGTCTCATTAATCCCCGCGTTACCTGGACATTCAGGTAATCTTGTCAAAAAAAGCCACACTAATGGGTGGCTTCAAGGGTAAAATAAAGACAAAGCGGATTCTATTTCACTGCCAGCTAATTTCAATAATAAATTTGTTATTCTCATTAGCCTTCGATGAGTTAATCCTATAACCAGATTCCCTTAGAACTTTGACCACTTGCTCAAGAATGTTTTCATGGACAGGATAAATAAAGGATGTCTGGCCCAATCTTGCTTGGAGCTTTATTTCTCCAAATATCATATCAAGTGTTTTGTCTGCATCAGGTATCACTGAAGAACTAATCTTTTTAGCTTCACTGGCGCTGATGTGTTTATTTCCCATAAATAATACCTCTTTTCCTTAATGACATCGCAACAGAATTTAAAGAAATTATAGAAGATTATCGGCATTATAGGAAGGTTGACACTGGTTGTAGTACGATCACAATTCCTCGCACACTTGGACATTCAGGTGATTCTGTCCAGTGACGTGAGCGGGCAGTTCAGAACGCACTGACACGATGCGCCAGCGGCAAGATCCCGCCTCCGTCTTAAATCCCCGCACCGTTAGAATTTGTTAACTGCTGGCATTCTGTCAGCGGCAGCTGCGTGGCCAGCGTCAGAAATGCAGTCAAATTTGCGTGGCACCAGCTGGCGCCGGTCGCAGAACTGCTGGCATACATCCTACTTGTGACACGATGAAGACTCGGTAGGTTGATCCAGTTTTGACGTTCCTACGTGAATTCTGGCTGGTTATCCCCCTCAAAAATTTTCAGATTTCACGTAGCGCACCTTACGCTTGAAACCAGCCAAGTACAATTTCAGCCATTTTTTTTGCAGAGTTGGTAAACAAAGAAGCATTCCACTACACGCACTCAGAGCAACCCAGAGAGGCGTTCAGAGCACAATGAGACCAAATGAAAGGGGGGAGGGGAAAAGCCATTAAAATAGCTCCTGTGAATTATTTAAACGAATAACACTTTACATGTGCATGAACTGATGTATGGTAAATGAGAACCCGGTCGGCAGGTGCTGACAGGGATTTAACTCTCACTGAATGAGGTAGAACACATGAGTAATTCACATAAGGTCATGAAAGACGGGAAGTTATTGCACGGCAACGCGGCAACGCTTCACCTGGCAAAAAAAGCGGGTGGGATGGATCAGTTCCTTGACCAGATCGTGGAGATTTCAGCTGTGGCTGCCGCACGGGATGCAGTTAAATCCCACATTGCGCAGGCATCACGTCCGGCATTGCGTGTAGTCAACGGTGGTAAAAAATAATGAATACGTGTCCTGTACATAACATTCCGCTGACACCGGTAGGTATGCAGTTGGTCTGCCTGAAATGTAATCCGCTGCACAAAGTTACCGGATACATCGATTTACGTCACATCTTCTAAATCCGCACCACGAGAGTTTACATGACTCAATCACTCCGTCCGGGTACTGCTCAGCAGCCACCCGGATACCTCCCTCGTTAATTCCTCCCTCACATTGGACACAACCGTCATTCTGTCCATACCTCATTAGTTACTACATTCACGCGTTCTGTTCCTTTATCCGGTGCCCTGTTCCAGTATATGTGCCCATATCCTGGGTTATTCAGGATAACCGCTTCCTTTTCGCCCTGTCCTGTCGTTCATATCCCCCTGGACAAAAATGCATTATCGGAAAAAATGTCCAAAATTTTTTTGGTGATCGGAATTTTTGTTGTCGGACGCACCTCTTCTTCAGGTCATAATTGCTGACACATCCCAAAAAACAGGAGCGGAGATTTAAAAATTGAGTCACTTACCCGCCAAAATTTTCCAGATTTCACGTAGCGTACCGTCGATACTGTATCCATCAACAAATGACTATTTTTTGAATGTGTCATTTCCTGTAACCTACTGAAAAATATCAGTGAATGACAATATCGGCGACAGCATCGGAGCTGATAGCCAGTTTCCTGAATGCATATGGCCAGAACAGTAAATTTGAACCAGGTTCTCACGTCACCAGGCGACGTGTCTGGGAAACTGGTGAACAACAGGCACAGAAAAGCCCAACTTTATGGGGGCAGTTCAGTGAGGTTGGGCTAAGAGAAACGAATGATTAACCTGTTAATCATCATTCTCAGGGATGTGGTCGCCGTTGCAAACGCGCGGATTGCAGTTCTGGAACTGATTCGCCAGTTCATCGTTTGATGACAGCGGAAACGTAACTCAGGACAGGAAGTTCCAAATAGCTCCCAGCCAGCATATGTAATTTTCAAAGGGGCAGTTGTTAACTCTGTAATAACGCCATGTAAAGTATTCCTGCCCCCTCCATGATCCTCCATAGTATTTCTTGAGTTAATTTTCAAAAAGCTTCTGATATGTGATTTATTGTTGATAGACAAAATGACAGAGTTCTTCTTTCAGAATATCAGCCATAGAAAGATATAGGTGTACCAATCCCCACAAAATACTCAGGCACATGTCCTGCACCACCTTTTGTGAGTTGCGATGCTGATTTTTTTATTTGTATAACCCCCTTTGCAGGAGATGGAACATTATTTTTTTTACCAGAAGACAGTTTATTAAAATGAAAATGCTTAATCATTTTTACGTTCCTTATTTGATGAAAATAGTATGATGATTTTTACAGAGGAACCTCACGTCCTTCTGTTAGAATTTTATTAGCACAAAATAAAATTGAGATCAATAATCATTACGCTTTAGTAATTTATCAATAAAATCATTTGGATACAAACATCCATAAACTAATCAATCTGCAAAAGTGGTCAAATTTAGTACAATATTTTGGATTTTTATACATTTTTCTAATTATTTCAGAATATTTAGCCATCAATTAAGAAAAAAATTTAGCTTGTAGATAAATTCAGAAGTTTTATTATTCCAATTGAGTGTAAAGGCATAACTACAGGAGGGAGTGTGCAAAATGATCCGTTACTGCTTAACCAGTTATAGAGAGGATCTTGTTATCCTGGATATAATTAATGATAGTTTCAGCATAGTGCCTGACGCAGGTAGCTTGCTAAAAGAAAGAGATAAATTGCTTAAAGAATTCCCACAACTATCTTACTTTTTTGACAGTGAATATCATATTGGAAGTGTTTCTCGTAATAGTGACACTTCTTTTCTTGAAGAACGCTGGTTTCTACCAGAACCTGACAAAACATTATATAAGTGTTCTCTATTTAAACGATTTATATTATTACTCAAAGTCTTTTACTATAGCTGGAATATTGAAAAAAAAGGGATGGCATGGATTTTCATAAGTAATAAAAAAGAGAATAGGCTATACTCCTTGAATGAAGAGCATCTTATCCGGAAAGAAATTAGTAATCTTTCCATTATCTTTCATCTTAATATTTTTAAATCTGACTGTCTTACCTATTCATACGCACTAAAAAGAATTCTTAATTCCAGAAATATTGATGCTCATCTTGTTATTGGTGTAAGGACACAACCTTTTTATAGCCACTCTTGGGTGGAGGTTGGGGGACAAGTTATCAATGATGCTCCCAATATGCGGGATAAATTATCTGTTATTGCAGAGATATAGTTATGGAAATATTTAATGTCAAGTTAAATGATACTTCAATTAGAATTATTTTCTGTAAAACGCTTTCTGCCTTCCGGACAGAAAATACCATCGTTATGCTCAAAGGAAAAGCAGTTTCAAATGGCAAACCTGTATCCACAGAGGAGATTGCCAGAGTAGTGGAAGAAAAAGGTGTTTCAGAAGTAATAGAAAATTTAGATGGTGTTTTCTGTATCCTAATTTATCATTTTAATGATCTCCTTATAGGGAAAAGCATTCAATCAGGCCCCGCTCTATTTTATTGTAAAAAGAATATGGATATTTTTGTTTCGGATAAAATTTCTGATATCAAATTTTTGAATCCAGATATGACATTCAGTCTAAATATAAAAATGGCAGAACATTATCTGTCAGGAAATCGAATAGCAACCCAGGAATCACTAATCACTGGCATTTACAAAGTAAATAATGGTGAGTTTATAAAATTTAATAATCAGTTGAAACCTGTGCTACTTCGTGATGAGTTTAGTATTACCAAAAAGAACAATTCAACTATCGACAGTATCATTGATAATATTGAGATGATGCGGGATAATAGAAAAATAGCCCTATTATTCTCCGGAGGATTGGATTCTGCATTAATTTTTCACACACTTAAAGAATCAGGTAACAAATTCTGCGCTTATCATTTTTTTTCTGATGAATCTGATGACAGTGAAAAGTATTTTGCTAAGGAATACTGTTCAAAATATGGAGTTGATTTTATATCTGTTAATAAAAACATCAACTTTAATGAAAAACTTTATTTCAATTTAAATCCTAATAGTCCGGACGAAATCCCTTTGATATTTGAACAGACAGATGAAGAAGGTGAAGGTCAGCCCCCCATAGACGATGATTTATTATATCTATGTGGTCACGGTGGAGATCATATTTTCGGACAAAATCCTTCAGAACTTTTTGGCATTGATGCATATCGAAGTCATGGCTTGATGTTTATGCATAAAAAAATAGTAGAATTTTCCAATCTCAAGGGAAAGAGATATAAAGATATCATATTTTCAAATATTTCCGCATTCATTAATACATCCAACGGATGTTCTCCAGCAAAGCAAGAGCACGTATCAGATATGAAACTTGCCTCTGCTCAGTTTTTTGCAACTGATTATACAGGAAAAATTAATAAACTAACTCCATTCCTGCATAAAAATATTATCCAGCATTATGCTGGCTTACCAGTTTTTAGTCTATTTAACCAGCACTTTGATCGTTATCCCGTTCGTTATGAAGCGTTTCAACGATTTGGTTCAGATATTTTCTGGAAAAAAACCAAACGGTCATCTTCACAGCTAATATTCAGAATTCTATCCGGTAAAAAGGATGAACTAGTGAATACAATAAAACAGTCAGGATTAATTGAAATATTAGGCATTAACCATATTGAATTAGAAAGCATTTTGTATGAAAATACGACTACACGTCTGACAACGGAACTACCATATATACTTAACTTATACCGTCTGGCAAAATTCATTCAACTTCAATCCATTGATTATAAAGGTTAATTATGGAAAGAAAACAGAAAAACTCATTATTTAATTATATTTATTCATTAATGGATGCAAGAGGTAAATTTTTATTCTTTTCCATGTTATTCATTACATCATTATCATCGATAATCATATCTATTTCACCATTGATTCTTGCAAAGATTACAGATTTACTGTCTGGCTCATTGTCAAATTTTAGTTATGAATATCTGGTTTTACTTGCCTGTTTATACATGTTTTGCGTTATATCTAATAAAGCAAGTGTTTTTTTATTTATGATACTGCAAAGTAGTCTACGTATTAACATGCAGAAAAAAATGTCGCTAAAATATTTGAGAGAATTGTATAACGAAAATATAACTAACTTGAGTAAAAATAATGCTGGATATACAACGCAAAGTCTTAACCAGGCTTCAAATGACATTTATATTCTTGTGAGAAATGTTTCCCAGAATATCCTGTCACCTGTTATACAACTTATTTCTACTATTGTTGTTGTTTTATCTACGAAGGACTGGTTTTCTGCCGGTGTGTTTTTTCTCTATATTCTGGTATTTGTAATTTTTAATACCAGACTGACTGGCAGTTTAGCGTCACTCAGAAAACACAGCATGGATATCACTCTTAACTCTTATAGTCTGTTATCTGATACTGTTGATAACATGATAGCAGCTAAAAAGAATAATGCATTAAGACTTATTTCTGAACGTTATGAAGATGCTCTCACTCAGGAAAACAATGCTCAGAAAAAATACTGGTTACTCAGTTCTAAAGTTCTTTTATTGAACTCTTTACTTGCTGTAATATTATTTGGTTCTGTATTCATATATAATATTTTAGGTGTGCTGAATGGTGTAGTTAGTATCGGCCACTTCATTATGATTACATCATATATCATTCTTCTTTCAACGCCAGTGGAAAATATAGGGGCATTGCTAAGTGAGATCAGGCAGTCAATGTCTAGCCTGACAGGTTTTATTCAACGTCATGCCGAGAATAAAGCCACATCTCCTTCAATACCTTTTCTCAACATGGAGCGAAAATTAAACCTGTCCATAAGAGAGCTTTCATTTAGCTATAGTGATGATAAAAAAATACTTAATTCAGTCAGTCTTGACCTTTTTACCGGAAAAATGTATTCATTAACCGGACCCAGTGGTTCAGGAAAATCCACCCTTGTAAAAATAATATCAGGTTACTATAAAAATTACTTTGGAGACATTTATCTGAATGATATATCCTTACGTAATATCAGTGATGAGGATTTGAATGATGCTATTTACTACCTAACACAAGATGATTATATTTTTATGGATACACTACGATTTAATCTCCGGCTCGCAAATTACGACGCGTCAGAAAATGAAATGTTTAAAGTTCTTAAACTGGCAAATCTTTCTGTCGTCAACAATGAACCAGTGAGTCTGGATACACACCTTATAAACAGAGGCAATAACTATTCAGGAGGGCAAAAACAACGAATTTCGTTAGCGCGACTGTTTTTGAGAAAACCTGCAATAATTATTATTGATGAAGCCACATCGGCTCTGGATTATATTAATGAATCAGAAATTTTATCATCAATAAGAACTCATTTTCCTGATGCGTTAATTATAAATATTAGTCACCGAATAAATCTTCTGGAGTGTTCCGATTGTGTTTATGTATTGAATGAAGGAAATATTGTTGCTTCTGGCCATTTCAGGGATTTGATGGTCAGCAATGAATACATATCGGGACTGGCTTCTGTTACTGAATAAAATATCTGACTCCTGCTCTGTATTCAGAAAGGGAGTCGCTTGGAAAACGGAATTTTTCCCACGTTAAGAGAATTGGGTTGCACGAGTGGTTACATCCCGGCAAGCTAAGCCCCAGAATGTAAGGGTTGTTCGAAATGCTCTGACCGTCCGCTAATCGTTTAGCTTACTTCTTCCGCACATCCCCTTGCGTAAATGTACAGAATTGTACGGTTTCAGACACAAAAACCGCTGTAACCCCGCAGTTCAGGTGCCCCAAAAACAATTTGATTAAAAAATAATCTTAACGGGGGTTGTTTTCCGAACTTCCGACATCTCCTCCCTTCTCTAACTACTGGATTTCAGCCCGGATTTACGTTTTATTGCGCTACTGATTGTGCCACGGCGGTGATGCTGCCAACTTACTGATTTAGTGTATGATGGTGTTTTTGAGGTGCTCCA
>OBXB01000064.1_pt1 | contig 27398 bp, 33 predicted proteins | sample 1476581 | NCBI WGS metagenome assembly OBXB01 (sample SAMEA2580147, study PRJEB22360) | human gut metagenome | biome: human gut; feature: human-associated habitat; material: faeces | place: Denmark | collected 2008/2010
TCAGTATAAATTCTAAATTTTTTATATTTTCGAATATTGTACCACTTTTAAGATATTTTTTCTATCCTTGTAAAAATATCTTAAAAGTATGTTTCACTCGACTTTTCTCTTATAGAGATACATTTATATTAAATATGATAAAATATTCTTCGTTAGAGGGGTTATAAAATAAAAAACTGTTATTCTGTTTCTATTTCTAAGAAGCTCTATTATTTTAGTTGCTTGCCATTCTTTACAAATCAAGTCTCTAGATGGTGAATATTAAAAGAAGATAAATGTATTATAGGCATGGTTAAGCTGAAAATTTTACAGGTAATAGAAAAAATAGTACATTTAACTTATCAGGTACTAATGTTACAAATCCAACTATAAAATATCAAACCAAAGATGGTACTATCATAGTCCAATATATCAGGTATAAAACGTGAATACTATAAAAATGGTAGCAGATCTTATAATTAAGCTATTAAACAATATAGCTATAGATAGAAAGGATACATAATGCCAAATCTAGAAGAACAATACGAAAATCTTTATGAGTTTATTAAAAATTTTGAGATACTGATTCAAAAGAACACTTTTAATGGTCAACATACTGAAGAAGTGAGAAATTTTGGAAATGAAATTATGACACTTTGTAAGTCTAAAGCTTTTAACATTTCTATAAATGATATAACATCTCTCAACTCATTCAACGAACTATTAATTCAAACATCAGATGCTTCAAAACCTTACTTGCTATCTCAAGTTGAAAATTTTTATACTGAAATTATTGAGCCTACTAAAGATGAATTGTTTGATTAAAGGAAAAATCTAAAATAATTGTAAGTAGGTTCACACAATAAAAATATCTCCTTATTTACTGAGCTTAGACAAAATAAAAAACTAGGTGAACCAATATCAGCTAGTTTTTTAAATATTAGTCAACAAGTTTATGCGGTAATACGTCCCCTTCAGTGGTAATTTCATACAATATAATTTGACTTGGGGAAATACAATCTGGAGATATAACTCTTAAAGATTCTGGGGTCTCCTCCCTCGCCTCCTCAGTATAAAGAGATGTTTCGAACCACTCTATATACTCCTTATTAATCACTCCTTCTTCTGGTTCAACAGAACTAATCTCTGTCTCAAATGCTAATACAATAGGTCGGTTTTCTTGTTGAAGTTAAAGAAATAATTTTTTAAACTTCTCTCTAAACTTCTCCCCTTTTTCACTATTTCCAAACCACTGATTATTTTCACAGAAAGTATATAAATTAAACGTACTAGTTAATAATTCTGATGCTTTCTGTCTTGCCAAAGCAAACTCTTTAACCTTGCTCAAACTAGTTGTTACATATAAATTTCCATGTTGGAATAATCTATTATCTTGCTTAATAAAATCTTTAAATATAGTATAACTAGTGTGTACTTCACTAGTAAATTCAGAAGAGTGTTCATCTAAATATTCATACGGAACACATTCTAATAGAAGAAAACGGAGGTCAATAATGATAGATGAAGAACTAAAGGCTAATATTATGCCTGCAACGGTTTTATTAAATAACTTTGTTGATAACGAAAGTTATTCAAACTATGAGTACTTCCTAATGGAATATCTCAATCAATCCCTATTCTTTCAAAAAAAATCAGAACATCAAGTATATGAACACCCTTTAAGTGAAAGCCATTCTGAACCCGATGCAACCTCAGCTTCTTACGAAATTGACTTTAAACTTCTAGCTTCAAGATCCTATCTCAGAGGACTGCGATTAGCTGGCCCAAACGTATCAGTTCCATGCAAAGGTGTAACAGCTTACAGCTCACCTAGAGAACCGAATAAAAATTTTAGAGTTGGCGAGATTCATAAAATATTTAGATCCTTAACACTCGATGATATGCTGTATTTACGAGCAAATCAAAACAAAAAACCTCTAAGTGATGAAATTGATATTCTAGACGTCTTGAATACAATAGAAACAGAAAAAAATTTACTACTTTTCTTCCCTTATAGGTTCTCTACTAAACAAGAAATAAAGCAAGATGGATTAACACTTGTTGTCAAAGAAGCTCTAGAAAATGACTTTATTGAATTAGCAATGTACCGAAGTCGCTCTGTTCCAAAATTTGAATCATATATCGTTACCGAATGTAACGACTATTTCATTCTATTCACATTCACCCCTACAGGCTTTAAATACCTAGAAAAAATTGAGGTTCACAGGCTACCAATCTATATTAAGTTACTTAAATATTCCAACCAATTTAGATAAATAATCTTCACCATAACCACGATTTTCCGAAAAATACTTATTTTCTCGAAACTCGATTTCCGTTATAATAGACATTCTCCACTTTTACCACTATAATGGAAACTCGTTGTTTCGCTCTTGTAATACTAGCTTGATAAAATTTAAAGAAAGGAGATTTTATCATGAAGAAATTTATAAGTATTACTCTTTTAGCTTTAACTACAATCATTTTAGTCGCTTGCTCTAGTCAAAACAAACAATCTTTAGATGGGGACTATTATTGGATCTCTAGTGAACGAAACGAACTTGCATTTTCTATTAAAGACGGTAAAGGTACGATCCAAAGAGGAGAAGCGGACACTTTTACAATTGATGAAGCAAACAGCACCTTTGAGCTATCGGGAAATGATGTCTCTGACTCTACAGTGAAATACGTATTCAAAAATGATACAATTTCTACTAATTTGACCGGTACTGAACGAACCTATTATAAAAAAGATAGCGAAGCATACAATAAAGCTCTAAAAGAAAATGGATATAACTGAAAGGAAATACAACAATGGTAAACTTAGATGAACTATACGAAAACCTTTATGATTTCGTCAGAAATTTCGAAATCCTGATTCAAAAGAATGTCTTCCGTAACCAATATATCGATGAAATAAAGGTATTTGGGAATGAAATCATCTCTCTTTGTAAATCGAAAAAATTCGATATCACAGCATCAGACCTAATGAATCTTAATTCATTTAATGAACTACTCAACAAGGTAGAAAATCAAGCAAAAGCCTACCTGATTGGTCAGGTTGAATCTTTCTTCCGAGATATTATTGAGCCAACAAAAAGTGAACTTCTCAACTAATAAGAGGTTCACTTTTTTAACTATTAAACTTGATTTAAAAATGAATTCATTACCTCTTTAACAGAAAGATAATGCTCCCATATTAAAATATGTCCACTTTCATTTATTGTCTCAACGTGTTTCTTACTATGACTGTTTTTTCTCGAATCTTCAATAGGAGCGATCAGAGCACTGTGAGTTTCTTTGGCTTTATACTTCATTAATGTCACATATGAAACCTGTTTATAGTTTAAGCTATTTATTGACTGATAATACTTTGCATCAAAAATATACTGTACTGAATTGTCTTGGCTTAAATAATAGTGATCAGGATTCAATTCAAAACCTCTTGCAATATCAATTTTTTCGTTATGTTTTGTAAAAACAACAGCAGATTTTTTTTGCTGAATATTGAAGTGCAAACCATCGTCATCAACAAGCTCGAAGTGCTTATTCAAATAGTCTGCAACCATAATTTCCCAAATGTTTTCAAATTTGTTATGTTTCAAGTGGAAAGTACCATCATTATTTAAGTTGGAAAAAAATATTATTAATGACTGAACAAGCCTTTGATGTATATCCTTAAATATACCCTTTCTAATCTGATATAACTTTTGTATAACAAATTGTTTATTGTTCCAAAAATCAAAATTTTTAGGTTGTCTCCAAGGAACTCTTTCTTCTATGAAGAAAGAAAATCGATCTATAGTGTAAGACAATGCAAACATCATACATTCACTTAAAAAAACTTCTTTATCGAATTCTTTTTTTACCTGTAATGGAAAAAAGAGAAGATTATTATTATCAAAAATCTTTGTTGATTTCCTAATAGTATCTCTCCATGAGATTTTCCCGGCATATCCAGGCTTAGTAACTTTTTCCTTCTCTCTATACAGGCCGAATTTTTTATAGTAATCAAGAATCCCGTAAAAAGCCTCAAAAGGATAAGTGCCATTTATCAAATTACCATCAATCCCTACATTATTCGACACCAACTTTTTATAAGTCATGATAACTTTGAAGAGATTTTTAATATCAGAAATTCCCACATCGTTTGCAAACTTTGAAAGATCCTCATAATGTTTCGGAAGAGCAACGAGTAATTTCCCATCATAGTTAGCTACAAACCCAACAAAATTACAATATGATTTCTTATCCGATTTATACTCATAATCTCCAAATTCCTGAGATAAATCAAATTCAGTAATTATTTGTTCGTTTATAGTACCACCGTCTAATATAAACACTACATCATCAACTGCTTTATTCATCTTCTGAGCCTTCATTTTCTATGATATCTAAAGCTTCCTCCGATGAAATTTTATTAGAGTTTCGACTGTTTAATAGTTCTAAAAAATCGTCACTGAACACATTCTCTCCATCCCCAAATTTCCGATAAAGTTCAGAAAAACTGCTTATTTGACTGGCAAATAAATCCTTTCCGTAAGTTGCTTTTTGAACATCTTCCCACAAATACTGTAGCAACTTATTTTGAAGCATACTTTGATTTCTTGAGCTGTCATTTTCAAATTTTATAAAGAATTGACCTATTTGCTTGTCCTCACTCAAGTTCATTATCGCTGTAATATAGTAGTTAATTGATAGGTAGAAATCCCACCACTTAACAGATGAATCTTTTTTATACTCAATCGATGGATTGTTTATCTCCTCCCCATTTTTTCCATAGACAGGGTCTGTTGAAACATACTCCCATTCAAATCTCCGTTTAAACGCAGTATCCATCACAAATACGTTTTGATCGTTAGTGTTAACAGTTCCGATAATAACCAAATTTGTTGGTAAATAAATTTTTCTTTCACTAAAGTCTATTTCTTGTGAATCAGTAATACTTCTATAAACATAATTAGCAATTAGTGAATTAGTAATACTATAATCACTCCTACCATTAGTCCTATCAAGTAACTGGAACAAATCCCCAAATACTGCGGCTACATTTGCTCTTGAAAGTTCCTCTAAGACCAAGAAAACATAGTTATTCGGATTATTAAGAGCCTTCTTTAAAGCTAAAGAAAATACTCCAGGTGTAAAGTCATAGGTAATATGTTCACCTTTTTTAACAGGCATTAGCTGACCTACAAAATCACTATAAGAATATTCAGGGTGTAAGGTTGTTCTATATATAAATTCCGAATTGTCAAAACTATTCCTAATTTCTGGATAAAATTCAGCAATTGATTCTGTCACACTATAGGATTTTCCCGTTCCAGGTGCACCATAGTATATACGATTAGATATAGCATCTACAGTGCTTATATTTATATCCTCATCCTGCCTCTCGGTGAAAATGAAGTACCTAGATTCATCTGCTAAATCTATTTCACTCAATGAAATATATCTAGTCAAATCAGCAACATAAGAAGACGATTGATTAACTAATTCTAACAAGGATAAGACTGGTGAAACATAATAATCTCCCCTGTCAAGGCTTTTCCCACTTTTCCAGTAATTTCCATCTATCAAAAATTTTTCAATTAAAGGCTCTTTTTTCGTGCCCACAGTTATAATAAAATCAATAACTTCAAGAATATCTTTATCAATATTTCCAGCTTTTACACAATCGTTTATATCTGATATAAACTGAGTAAAACAATCTCCTTTCGGCCTATTCCAACGTTTTCTTAAAGTATCAAAGAAATCTTTATTTTGCTCTTCAAATTCCGAAAATCGCCGAATAATATAATTTCTATAAAATTCGATTTCTTTAAAAAATGGTGCGGCCAAATAAGCTAAATAATACCAAGTTGTAGGAAACCAAATATACTTGTGTTGCCCATTGGTGTTAAGTCGCGAATACGTTTCGTTAATGGTTATTTCACCAAGTTTTTGTGCATCAAAATAGTTTCTAAATTGCACTTTGAATTCAGAAGTGATTCTTACCTCTGTATTTTCCTGACTATTAAATTCTCGAATAAGTTTTTCTTGATTTTCTATTATATCGGTCAAATCTTTAAATACTGGAACGTTTTTATCATCTAACATAACTGCCTCTTCCTTGACGTTTATCTTCCTTTTTGATAAAGTGTCGATATGAGGACAAGTAGACCTGTAATCAACACTATTAGAAAGGTGCTTAATTTTTATAAATATGATATCAGAAAATTCAATCAATGTCACTGAATTCCGTGGCGAACAGTTAAAAAATGAACGCTTAAAATACAATCTTAGTCAAAAAGAGCTTGCAGATGCTCTTGGTTTTTCAAAATCTGGCGACCGCACAGTTAGAAGATGGGAAAATGGAGAAACTACGCCCTCGAAATTAGAGTGTAAATCATTGAAAGAATTCTTTGATATACTTTCACAAACTCCCTACAAAAATAACAACAACGCACCTTTTACAATGATAGATTTATTTGCAGGTATTGGCGGTACTCGTCTTGGTTTCCAGTTAACTGGTAAGGTCAGAACTGTTTTTACCAGCGAATGGGACAAATTCTCTCAGAAAACTTATTTTAGCAATTTTGGTGATGCTCCTCATGGTGATATTACGCAAATTAACGAACACTCAATCCCCGACCATGATATATTAGTAGCAGGATTCCCTTGCCAAGCTTTTAGCCAAGCAGGAAAAAAACTTGGATTTGAAGATACACGGGGTACTTTATTCTTTGATGTTGCTCGAATCATACAAGCTAAGCGTCCAAAAATGTTTCTACTAGAAAACGTTAAAAACCTTAAATCTCATGATCAAGGGAGAACCTATAGAACTATAATTCAAACTTTAGAAGATCTGGACTATACTGTTTATAGTAATTTGTACAAAGCCCGTGATTTCGGTGCTCCTCAAAATAGAGAGAGAATATACATTGTTGGTTTTGACAGCCATACTATTGATGAGGCAGATGATTTCAAGTTTCCTACTCCACCATATCCTCAAACGAGGGTTGGAGATATTTTAGAACAGAACGTTGATGAAAAATACACAATTTCTGATAAATTATGGGCTGGACACCAAAGAAGAAAAGCAGAACACAAAACTAAAGGAAATGGTTTTGGATATACACTTTTTAATGCTGATAGCGAATACACTAACACTATCTCAGCTCGTTACTACAAAGATGGAAGCGAAATTCTGATTGAGCAAGATCAAAAAAATCCAAGAAAAATTACACCTAGAGAGGCTGCTCGTCTACAAGGGTTCCCCGAAGATTTTATAATTCCTGTTTCAGACACTCAAGCATATAAACAATTTGGTAACTCTGTTTGTGTCCCAGTAGTTAATGCTATAGCTGAAGAAATGATAAAACTCCTAGACAATAAACAATAAACTATTAAGATAATTTAGTTTCTGAATACTCAAAGAACCTTATCTTTTCACTAACCCTAACAAAGAAATAAAAATAATGATCTCGTCTATCCTTGGCGTTTTCCTTATTTAACCTAAAGTAGTTTGTCTGGTTCATTGCCTTGGTTCGAAGTATGTCATCAATGAGAAAAGTAAGTGGAGTATTCATAGCTGAATATTTTTGGAAATCTTCTTCAAACTTGATATAGCTATCTGAGAAGTAGTCAATTTGCAATTTATCCTCATACAATTCTTTTCTACTCATACTCAACCTCTTCTGTTAGATTGATACGCAGGATATCATCAATATTGATTCGTTGGTATCCATCCTTAGTTTTAAAGGAAATATCTGATGGCGATACTCCGACAACTTCGCCATACAGTGAAAGCCTTTGTTGCTTACTTTTGACAACTAATCTAGCTCTGAGTTTGCCTACATAGAGTTGACCTAGTAGCATGAGCTTATCTGCCATGGTCAGGTCAATTGATAGATCTACCTTGTTACGTTCATCTACAAGTGAAGTTGTATGCTCAGATAGGAAGAAACCCATCCATTTAGCCATACCTCTGTCTTGGTGCTCCCTAGCAGATTGAAAAGGGAGATAACTTCTATCAATCATTTCAAACCATCTAATCCACCAGCTGAATGTCCACCAATGAGTTTGCTTCGTGCTCGACTTCTGGATGCTTCTTCTAAAGCATTAGCTCGTAAAAGGGAAGTGAAACTAAACTCATTTCGGATATTATCAATCGCTGATTGGAGCCTTTCTTCTTTTTCTATTTGTTCGACATCATCGAATAGGGAGATGAACCCAAAAGACTCATCTACAAACTTTGTTTAAACTATAGAAGCTAGAGTGCTTTTTATATTATTTAAAAAAAACAAAAGTACAGATTTTACTGTACATCAGAATGAAGACAAACATCGTTTTTGATGTTTGTCTTTTTTATATCCACACTTAATTCTCCCATAATCCAATGATATTGAGGTATTGGGATAAAATAACAGGTCTTTCCTACCATCATTTTTACCAATTTTTTGATATTTAGACATGCCAAAGTAAGCCCAACCTTATCTTCCATTTTGGACTTTCCTTTTTCTCTGGTATAACGCAAGTTATGATATTCTTTAGCTGTTCCGAATAACCGCTCTATCGTTTCTTTCCTGTGTTGGTACAGTTCCTTCATCCCACTTTGATAGCGAATATCTTCACAGACTTCTAGGGCGTTTTTCCAAATATGACACACAACAACTTTTTGGTGCTGGCGACTTTCAGTGCAAATCGCTAACAAGGGACAGGTATTACAAATTTTAGAATCGCTTTTATTTTCTCTATAACCTTCACGTGTCGTTGTACGATAAGATAATACCTGGTTCTCTGGACAAGGATAGCAGTCAAAATGCTCGTCATAGACAAAGTCTTTTGGACTAGAAAGTCTCTCTTACCTCTTGGTCTAGTGTAGAGAAAAACTGGTATAATCCCTTTTTCTAGGAGAAACTTGACAATACTAGGTTTCTTATAAGCGAAGACTTCCTTCTGTTCCCCCTTATGAAACTAACCACTGTCTGAATCTGTCGTTGATTGTTTCTTAGGTTTAGCGTCGGCTATAGTTCTTACCATAAGTTGTAAAATGTGACACCTTGAGGAGTTTGTCTTCATTCTGAAAGTACGGAAGAGTCCGTACTTTTTATTTTCCTTCTAAGTTTAACGAATGGTGGCTATACTCAAATATCCTTATGTTTTTCATTTCTTTTATTTGCTTTACTCTAAAAACAAAATAATGATTTCTTCCATCTTTAGCATTTTCTTGATTTAATCTGAAGTAGTTAGTGTGACATAATGCCATCGTTCGAAGAATATCATCAGTCAAAAATGTTAGTGGAACGCTCATATTAGAGTACCTTTGGAAATCCTCCTCAAAATGTGAGTAGCTTTCCGAAAAGTAATCTATTTGTAAATCACCTGCGTATAGATTTCTTCTATCCATTTCTTCCTTCTTTCAATGGTATAAAATTTCCAACAATGACACCTACTACTCGTGGATCTTCATCATAGGAAATAAGGATATCATCATATCTTGGATTAATCGAAACTAAGCGTAAACCTTCTTCTTCACGGTAAACTCGTTTAATATAGGTTTGGTTATTACATACTACAGCATAGACTGCTCCATCATAATCAAAACCTGTCTCACGGATAAGAGCTACTGAACCATTATGGTATTTGGGTTCCATGGAATCTCCAGATACCCATGAGGCAAAATCATGAGCTAGTTCTTCATTGAAATAAACAGTGTCATAGTTTCGATCATCATAAACTGACGCCCCAATACCGGCAGACATCTTTTCGTAAACATGATATTCATAGAGATTTTCTGAAACAGATATTACTTGTTGAGTTTTCTCTTTTTGCACCAAGTCACATGCATATTCTACTACTTGATTTTTACCTTTATTCGACAATGTATTATACAGACGAATAATCTCAATTTCTGTAAAATATCCCTTTGGTACTTTAAGTATTTTTTCCAACTGTTTTACTTTATCTTTAGATGGTGCTTTTACTCCACGTTCCCATGCTGAAAAAGCTTGATAGCTGATTCCTAATTGATCCGCTATATCTTTTTGAGTCATTTTTAGCTCTTTTCTACGAGCTTTTAGTTTTTCTGGTTGATACATAGTTCACCTCACATTAATAGCAACTGTATTTCTGCCTTTTTTCTTGCCTCTTCATCTGAGAGTTTTTCTTTATCCCAAACATATGCTATCGACTTCCCTTTATTATAAATAAGCCACGTTTTTAAATTAATACTTTCTTCCTTGATTGCTTTCCAGTTATCTTGGTTCAATAAATCTGGATATTCTTGACTAGTTGTAAAACCTAGTTTACTCACTCTCTGCTTAACCTGATTAATAAGGGAAGGTTGAAACTGATGGAACTCCTCTATAATTTGTTCTCTAATATCATTAAACAAACGATAAATAGAGGCGTTATTTCCTTCAATATAGGTCTCAACTGCTTGTTTGATTTCACTATCATTATCAGAATAATATTCCCGTAGCAAGTCCAAAAGACGAAAAAATAAAGCCTGTTTTGAAACTTTGAGACTATTTTGTACTTGATGAAAGGTTTCGCAACTATAATATATTTTTGATAAAAGAACAATATCTGGCATCAATACCACAGCCGAAAAAATATTCGCTTCTCGCTCTAGCAAGTTCTCTTGATTATCAATCGATTCTGCAAAATAATTTCCATCATGTTTAAGAATATAATGACCTAATTCATGACACAATGTAAAATTCTGTTTTACTTTTGGATTATCTCTTTCATAAGAGAAACTAGTTCCCAGTTTATCAACTATTGTTAGTCCTTCAATTTTATAATTTGAAAAATGATGAGGGAGGACCTGAATATTATTTTCTCTGATGCAAAATTGAAAATAATAGTCAAAATTATAGTTCAGTAAGGAAATATCTTGATCTTTCATAAACTGATATAGCGACTGTTTTGTTGTACTACTTACTCTTGCATACAATTCATTCAAAGAAAGGTACCTCCTTTAAGCATCAGTTTTCAACTAAACCAATTTGGTTGAGTTTATTGTATAAAAAAAGTGGACAATTGTCCACTCAATAAAAAAGCGAAAAAAGCTTATCCAAACACTTAGTAATCCGGTCAAGATTTAATTTTCTTCTAATGATCCAGATTCCTTTTTAAGAATTATCTTTAAAAACGTCTCATTTAGCATAATCTTTTCTTTTATCTTTTCCCCACCCAGATAGTAACATTCTACTAATTTTATATATATAGCATCATCACTATCACTGGAAACTAATATTTTATGCAACCTTTCCAAACTATTTTTATAAGCTCTAGATTGATAATAATCCATTAATAACATTATTATATTTAAACCAATAATATAGAAAGTCCACATTAGTAACAAGCCATTATCTTCAGTTATAGATTCCAATTTTGGAACTGTCATTATTCCTAACACTAATGTAATTTGTTTACCAATTGTATAATTCAAATATGGTGGAATTAACTTAATCAATTTGATACCTAAAAACATTATGAATAGCAGCCCTAAAAAACCGATAATAATTATATTACACAAAGAAGCATTTGACAGTACTTGTCTAAGAAGCCATAAGATAACTATTACTGGTATAGGATAACAATATGGCAGTAAGCTAGGAGACTTAATAGCTAATTTTTGCCAACAATAAATTAGATATTTATATACCAAAATGCAGAGTAATGCGCCTATAATTAGTGAACCTATTAGTTGAGAGATTTTATTAAATAATTGAGAGTATACTACCATAGCTACAACTATCCAAAATATAGTCCATGCGATTTTATCATTCTTACTTTTTAAGTTTTCCTTATACTTGTTGATGGCTTGGTCATAACTATCGAAACGTAGCATACTTTCCTTATTCATTTCAAAATTGAAAATAGTTCCCAATTTTTTTTTAATAATATTGATCATTCTAACTCCTATTACTTCCTATTAAAAATTAAATTACATATTATCTTCAAAAGGTTCTTCTAGATAGTACCACTTCATTTATAAAATCCTAACTATCTAATTTATTTTTCCAAATGCTTTTTTCCGTTCTTCCATAAACTCAATTAGTTCTTTTTTAAAAATTTTCTTCTCTTCATCAGTCAATCCCTTTGAATTCATACGGAAAAGCAGTTCAATATTGTCCAACTCGTCGTTATTTTCTTCCGAATTACCAACTAAATAATCAACTGATACATTTAAAATCTGTGCAATCTTGACTAGATTTTCTTGAGTTGGTTTTTTCTTTCCTCTTTCCCAGTCCGCATAAGACGACTGGACTATGCCCAATTGACCAGCTAATTCAACTTGTGTCAGGTGAGCTTGTTTTCTTAGCTCTTTTAAGCGTTCCGAAAATTCCATTTTAAACCTCAAAAAATATTTTTTACTTTTTTCAAATAACTGCTTGACAAATATCGCCTATAGCGATATTATATAAATATAGCTGATAGCGATAATTGGAATAAAAAATAATAATCACTATCAAAGTGAGATCTTTGACAACTAAATAAAAAGTGCGTCTGACAACCAGAGGACTGACCATCAGAACAACACTAAACTTCGTACCTTTATTGTAATTGTTTTGATAAGTAAAGTCAAGTCTGTTTGTGGTTGAAGTGAAGATAAAAACAATTATTTTGTGGGCTTCCACGCATTTCGGACATTTAGCACTTTTGCCGAATAGTAAAGTGAACTGGTTGCGCAAAATTGCGTAAGAGAATCCCTAAGGTATGACAATGACTACCTCAAGAGATTGGCCGGGCAAACGATGGTAATTGACGCAAAGCACCTTGCTAAACGTTGCCACCGTGGAAAGAGGGATCTTTCCAACCAAACAACTTTTCTTTACTGCTGTCTATCTGTTTAGATGGACTTACTTTCAAGCTACTAAGTCTTTCTTTTATCTTAGTAGCTTTTTTATACTTACAATAAAGGAGAACCCTATGACAAACTTTTTTCGCATTACAATGTAAACGTCTCTATGATAACTATGAATTCACCTACGGCATGTTTAGCTACTCGCCTAAACTACAAGCTAAACTCTATACACAAGCCCTTCTTGACCTCGATCATTTAGTTCAAGAAGCTCGTAAGAATAACTATCCTAGTGGTGATATTCAGTTCTATAGCCGACAGTTTAAACGTAAACTATTTACCCACTATTACTCAAGAGTGAAGCAATTAGCTTAACTCTTTTTATTTTGCTCAAAATTAGAAAGGAAAATTCTATGATTCCAGAAACACTTGTCATGAAACCAGACTTTATCGGCCCTGCTTACTATGAAAAATTAGGGAACGCCCCTCGCTTTATTTTTGGCAAAGAAGGTAAATACCAACGTCATATTCTTAATAGCGAAAAGCACGGAGCTTTCCACGTTATCACACCTGCTTCGACAACGGTCTTCCCAGAAGATGCTCTCGTAGAAGCCGTCAATCCTATTTTTCTCTCAGACACAGCTCTAAACGGGAACTCAGTTGCTCCAGCGCTTAATGTCTTTGCTGAAAAATTGGTCCTAAAAAAATAAGAACATAAAAGGAGAAAATACCTATGGCTAAAATTGGATTAAACTACGGAGAAAAACTACAAATTTCGGACAAGACCTATCGTGTCATTACGGATGGTCTCAACGTATCTGAAGTTCTTGGAAAGCTATCTTTCCGTGGCATTGAAGGGCCTGATATCATCTATGAAGAAGACCGCACCCAACGTAACCCTGACGGTTCATTCGTCCAAGTCAACACAGGAGAAATCCGTGGGATTGTGGTGGCGATTCATTCTTCTGTCCAACATGAGACCCTCTTTTTCACCATTGCTGATATGGCCCAGTCTGAAATTGAAGATCTAGGCATTAAATACCGAGAAGAGGTAGAGCTTGAAGATATTGTTATCACCCATACGCACGTTAACCGCAATGATATTTACAAGCTCTTTGCTTCTAAAATCAAGAAAAAGAATGGAGGGACTCCCCTTAAGGAAAATAAAACTCTAGAAAATAAGAAAGAAAACTAGGAGGTGATGCACTATGAAGCTCTTTACCTATCGTGGGATAAGAGTTAGGGCCTTTTATCGTCATATTCGGGGAATCACCTGGTTTATCTGGTGGTTCCCTTCTTTGTTAGCGATTGGAAATTATTGCTATGTCAACCTAGAAGAATTGAAAGACCATCCCTTACCACTAGGTTATTTTATCGGGGGTGTCCTTGTTGCTTCTTGCTTGATTGCTTACCTACTAAATCGCATGTGTTACGAGAAAATCGTCTTCTTTCAAAAGCTCAATAGCCTACGAATTTTGTCTCGCTTCTTGATCGAAAATAACCTCTATTTGATAAAAAATATCAGACGTGAAAACAAAACAATTGAAAAGATTATCCTTCCTCAGGTCTACTTGAAACAGTCTCGCTACAAGATTGAAGTCCGTTTTATCCTAGAAGGGAATAAATTTCAGGACCGTTTTCTCAATCTTGGGTCAACTCTTGAAGTCATGTTTAATGGGGACTTTCGTAATAAAACCTTTGATAAACATTTCATCACCTATGACATTGCCATCAACCGCATTGATAGCCGTATCACTATTAATGAGGTAGAGGTTAAGGGTTCTAAACTCCAACTTATGAAAGACGTCACTTGGGATTATATCGAAGAGCCTCACCTGCTCATTGGTGGCGGAACTGGTGGCGGTAAAACCGTTGTCCTTATGACCATTATCTATGCACTAGCTAAGATTGGCTTTGTGGATATCTGTGATCCAAAAAACTCTGACCTGGCTGGACTCAAAAAGATTCCTGTCTTTCATGGTCGTGTCTATACAAGTAAAGAAGATATTATCCAATGTTTTAAAGAAAATGTCGCCTTCATGGAAAAACGCTACGAGCTCATGTCCACCTCACCCAAATTTCAAGCTGGGAAGAACTTTACACACTACGGTATGACACCTAAATTCATCCTCGTCGACGAGTGGGCAGCCCTTATGGCCAAGATTGACCGTGACTATAGCCTCCAGTCCGAACTCATGGAATACCTCACTCAGCTCGTCCTAGAAGGACGTCAAGCTGGGGTTTTTATCATCTTTGCCATGCAACGGCCAGACGGTGAATTCATCAAAACAGCCCTTCGAGATAACTTTATGAAACGTCTCTCAGTAGGACACTTGGAATCAACCGGCTACGACATGATGTTTGGAGATGCTAACAAAACCAAAGAGTTTAAAAAGCTCGATGAAATCAATGGAATAAAAGTCAAAGGACGAGGTTATATCGCTAATAACGGAGACTTGGCTGGGGAATTCTTCTCCCCTTACGTACCACTCGACCAAGGCTTCTCCTTCTATGAAGCCTACGCAAAAATCCCTATTATGGAATATGATGGCGAAGAATTTGACGTCTTTGGAGAAAGGCTTTTACAACCAGAAACAATTGAATCAATAGAGGAGGAAAAGGCTCTAAACAATGAAACCAATGGACGACCTCTAAAAGAGTTTGCGGAGGAACAAGACCTCAAAATGGCGACGCTTCGAAAGATCATCTATCTCTTGCAAGAACAAGGGATTGTTTTCGAACGGACGGAATCCGCCATTCTAGTTGACCCTTTTCAAGAAGAACTCCTTCTTGAAAGTCTCATCCACTTTGAGGAGGGAGGACGTAAATCTTATCCAAAAGCCGTTGAAGCGACGCTTAGTCATCATGGGCTAGGACAAGGGCAAGGGCAAGCCTGACCACAGGTCAGGCGCAGACCGTAGCCCGAAGTTCCTAGGCCATGATGAGACTTCAACCCCCGATTTCTAATAGGGGGGTTACATTTGGCCAAAGTGCCACGTCCACCCCTCCTCATTCCTTGTGGGAGTTGGGATTTCAAGATTTAGAAAGTGTGTCACTTTGGTCCAAAAAGTGTGTCACTTAGTCAAAAGGAGGTGTTCCCATGAATGACTAAAATAAGTCCCTTTCAGATCAAAAACTTCAGAAAACAAACAGGCCTTAGCCAAAAAGCCTTTGCACAAGCCGTTGACTTACCGATAAGAACTTACCGCTCCTATGAAGCAGGGGAAAGAGGTCTCACCATTGACAAGTTCCGAGAACTCAAAGAAAAACTCGGTTATTATCAAGAGTGTCACAAAAACAATCTCAGGGCTCACATCGACTACTTGCGACTTACCTTCCCTAGTATACGGGATTTAGAAGCTTTCTGTGAGAACTTTCTTTTTTGTCACTTAAGCGAATTTACTGACCAAGAAACACGGCTTATGAATTATACCCACTTGTGGCAACGGGGAAACATTTGGATTTTCGATTTCTTTGATAAGTCTGCCACTAATAACTACCAAACGTGTCTTCAACTCTCTGGTCAAGGCTGTCGGGAGATGGAACTCCTCTTAGAACACAAGGAGATTTCCTGGCAAACCTTTCTTCAAAATATTCTCTATGCCTATCAAGATGTCAGGGTAAAACGCCTTGATATCGCCCTAGACGAACTCTATAAAGGCTATGGGCACGAGGAGGAACATGTCCAAATCCCCAAGCTCATTGATAAGCTCTATGCCAAAGAAATTGTTCTAGATACTATTCGAAAATGGAACATCACAGGTGGGGGCTCCTTCACCGATAACGACGATATGGAAGCCAATCATGGTCTTTCCCTTTACTTTGGGAGCCGACAAAGTCAGCTCTACTTCAACTTTTATGAAAAGCGATACGAAATCGCCCGTATGGAAAATATCTCCTTGGAAGAATCCTTGGAGATTTTTGGTATCTGGAACCGCTACGAACTACGCTTTTCAGACCAGAAAGCCCAAGGAGTTGTGGAGGAATACATCAACGGTGTGGACCTTGGAGAAATCGCAAGAGGTATCGTGAACAAGGAAATCCAAGTCTATGATGGTGTCACCCGTTTTGGAGCCTATAAGCCCGATGAAAAATGGCAAGAACTCTTTGGAGGGGTCGAACCCCTGAAACTCTCAACCAGTCCACAACCCTACAGTATTGAACGAACCATTCGCTGGTTAACCTACCAAGTCGCAAACTCTCTTGCACTCGTTTCTGAAGCAGACAAAATCATGCAAACAGAATACATGAAGATGATTCAAAATAGCGGTGAAATCACTGATCGTGGGGAGGCTATCTTAAGACTCCTCAAAACCAACAAACACTATGAACACTAGAAAGGAAATCCCTTATGGAATACAAAGTCGAAATCAATTCATTAAACAACTTTAAAGCCTGGTCTGGTGGCCTTAGTACCTTAAACACTGTCCGTGAACGTGGTGGGATAGATACCCTAACCACCATCTGTGAAGATCTCTTTTCAGGCAACACCCCTACCGACACTCAAATCAATGATTGGCTCTGGTTTGATACAGACTTTATTTATCAAGCACTTGGCTACGAGGACCTCCTAGAGGGCTAAGGCCATGCTCAAGAAAATCTATCAAGCAGACTTCCTCCTTCTTCCTGATCAGGAGTTCTGGAACATGTATATCCTCCTTAGGAAAGGGAAGGACTTCTACTATGAATGTGCTGGAAGATGTACCGAAAAGCCACCAGATGATAGGGGCTTCTACGACTATGAACATGCCTGTTTCACCCTAGACGGTCAGGTACTGAGTCTCAATAAACGGATGCGTCCCTCTCTCATTGCCTATATTCAACAGACCATCAAAAACAATCACGACACATTTAGAAAGGAAATTGATATGGCCACTAAAACGATTTTTGAAACCAAAGTTGGACAAGTTACCAACGAACTTGGAGAATTGCTCAAAAAGAAAGACCACAAACAGGCTTGGACCAAGGCTGGAGAACTCAACGCTCTGCTCAAAAAAGAAGAAGCCAAGGACCTAAAGCCTGAATTAGTCGAACAACTTCACAATGAGTTACGAGGCTACTATTACATCAATAGTGAGATTGAAAAAGCCAATAAGCGACTCTATGCCAAAGGTTCTAAACTCATTGAACTCGCTAGTCTCTAGAAGGAGGACCTATGATAAAAGCTAAACGATACTTACTAAAAGCAAGGGAATACCTCTCAAACTTTAAAAAGGTGGAGAAAAAAGGTGGCCCACCAAAGCTAAAAGTCACTACGAAAAAGACCGTCAATCTAGCTGTTATCGGAGGAATTGCTTTCCTCCTTTTTGTTGGTCTTACTGGTGCCATCCGTGCCATCACTCTCTCAAATAAAGTGGGCAAACTACAAGCTCAAGTCGAAGCAACTCAAAAACAAAAAGCACAACCTATGGACGCTAATCGTAAGTATGACTACAAGCTCCAGTATTACCTCAATGACTATGTCTACGCCTACTTTACCCTCCCACAAGAAGGGGATAAACAACAAGCTCAAGTCGAACACCTCAATAGCTTCTATAACTTCGTTCCAGACGTCAAATCACAAGGTCAAGTACGTAACCCAAGTACCCTGCTCTACTCACAATTAGTCACGGTAGAGGGGAAGGTAGCCACCTACAAGGTCAAGTACAAAGAAATAATCCAACATGACAAAGACACCGAGGAAAAAGAACTGGTAACGGGATTTAATATTCCCTTTGATGAAAAAGAAGGGAAATACTACGTTTCTGGACTCCCTTGGTTCTCAGCCATTGACTCTTCACAAGCTGGACACTTTAGCGAAGACGATCAACTCCAACTCACAGCTAACGACCACGTCTCAGACAGTCAACACAAGAAGGTTGAAAAGTTCCTCAAGGTTTTCTTTACCAACTATACCACTAACCAAGATAACCTCAACCTCATTGCCAAGAATGTTGCTATTGTAGCCAATACCACCTTTAAAACGATTGACTACACCTATCTTAAGAAAGATGGGACTGATCTCATTGCTTATGTCCAAGCAACCTTTGAGGTGGGAGGAACGACACACTCTGAAAACTTCACCTTCACTCTCTCAGAAAAAGACAAGAGCTACTATGTCACAAAACTAGAACACACCATTCCGCTCAACTACGCAAACAATAAAGATTAGGAGAACTCTATGAATACAGACAATCTACGTACCTTCCTCCAAGGCGATGGGATTTGGATTCTCACCGCTATCGCTGTTTTGTTGGCTATTAAGGCTTGGCGAAACAGTTCTTGGCTTCAACTCTTCTCAGTCGTTGGCTTCTATGCCGTTATTGTCTCAATCGCAAAAGGACAAGATATCCTAAAAGTGGTCGGCTGGTTCCTACGACTCTTTGGTATTGATTCAGGACTTTAAGTATGACTGACGAAAGACTCTATGACTACAGTAAGGGCTTGAACGCCCCCTATTGGATCCAGGAAATCAAGACAAAAAAGGGGACTCGCCTTTGGTACTTTGCGACACCAATGCAATTGTCCTTTTTCATTGTCTTTACCTTTGTTTTTGTAGCGATGTTGCTATTTGGAGGATTCATCTTGGTTCCTCTCGCAAAATTCACACACTCTATTTCACTACTGCTCTATTGGTACCTCCCCTATAAACTGGCTAAATTCTACACCGAATACGAGCCACACGGTAAGAAGATGCACGTTTTCATTGGGGACTACCTGATTTACTTCTGGGATTTCAAGCTCAATAAAAAAGCCATCTACCATGAAGACCGAATAGAGTCAGTAAAAGAAATTGTCTTTGAAAAAACAAATCTATAGAAAAGGAGGTCCTATGAGTATTACCTTAACCTATCCTATTAGGGAAACCCATGAAAATCTAGCCCTCAAAAAAGATCGAACGGTAGTGGCTTATTACCGTATTCCCAATACTCCCATCACCATTACAGATGAAGAGAAAAAGGGTAAACACAAAATCACGGTTGCTCAGATGATGAAGAAACTCCAGAAAAACAAGTCCTTTGAGATTTCTCTCATTCCCAAAGACTATCTCTTAGAAGAGAAAATGAGAGACTTTTCAGAAGCATTGGCAGATGATAGCCGTGATCTGGGAGAAGAACTCCTTCTTTACACGGTTGACCGTCTCACGGATGAAATAGAAATTCCTTATCAGTTTGACTGGGTCGTGGGAGTGACCTTACGCAAACAAAATCACGGGGCAACGGTGAAAGACTTAGCCTATGAGAGTTTTAATGAGTTCTCAGAGAAAATCGCAAAAGGTCTGGGCTACGAATATGCATTGAGTCCCACCTGGTATGACGATTACAGAAGTGATGAATTCACTATTTTCCAAGCCTTCTCTGTCCTACGTGCCAAACGTCTGACCAATGAAGAACTCTTTTACTACCAGCGGATGCAATACCTCCGCTATATTCCCCATTACAAGAAGGAGGTCCTCGCTAATCGCTCCCAATTTAATATCACAGACACCCTGATTAAAGTCCTAAAAGGAGGCTTTCTCAAGCTCGAAAGTCCTTATGGTTCCTCTTTTGTGACTATTCTTCCTGTTGGAAAGTTTCCCGTGCAATTCAACGGCTTTCACCTAGGCGAATTTGTCCAACGCTTGAACTTTCCCGTAGAACTACGCATCAAGGCAGAATTCATTGATACCAACAAAATCAAGGGGAGAATGGGACGTTCCAATACCCGTTATCGAAACATCATGGAAGAAGCTGAAAATACAGACACCGTCCAACAAGATGAAATCATCATGGGCTCTATCTCCCTAAAAGACCTGATGAAAAAAGTCGGAAACAAGGAAGATATCATCGAATATGGCGCCTATCTAATCGTCTCTGCTTCTAGTGTCAATCAACTTCGTCAAAGACGACAAGTAGTTCTCAACTATTTTGATGATATGGGTGTTGAAATCAGTGAAGCTTCGCAAGATGGCCCATACCTCTTTCAAGCCCTTCTCTATGGTGAAAATCTCCAAAAGAAAACTCGCACATGGACACATATGGTCACAGCCCGTGGATTTTCAGAACTCATGCCCTTTACCAATACGTCCTCAGGAAACCGTATCGGTTGGTATATCGGACGAGTAGACAACTGGACCGGCCGTTGGGACACTATCGCTAAAGCTATTGATTCCTCTAAAAATATCGTCCTCTACAATGCCACAGTCGGAAACAAAGAAGATATCGCTGGAAAGATTACCAAGAACCCACATATCATTATTACGGGTGCGACAGGACAAGGAAAATCTTTCCTCGCTCAGATTATCTTTTTAAGTGTGGCTTTACAAAATGTCAAAACCCTCTATATTGACCCCAAACGAGAACTCAGAAATCACTATCAGGAAGTAATCAACTCCCCTGAATTTGCACGACGCTACCCTGAACGCAAAAAACAGATTGAAAACTTTAACTTTGTGACACTGGATAGCTCACTGCCATCAAACCACGGAGTCCTAGATCCCATTGTAGTCCTTGATAAGGAACAAGCCGTAGAGGTCGCAAAGAACATGCTCGAATTTCTCCTACAAGCTGTCGATGACGTGACAATGGACCAGAAAACAGCCATCACAGAAGCCATCAATGCTATCGTAGAACGTCGAGTAGCTGGTGAAAACGTCGGCTTTAAACATGTCCTAGAAGCCTTAAGACAGGCTTCCTCATCTGAAATTGCCTCAGTAGGTCGCTACCTGACGTCCATTGTGACAAACTCTATCTTGGAACTCGCTTTCTCAGATGGTAGCACACCAGGTCTTAACTATGAGTCCCGAGTCACTATCCTAGAAGTCAATAACCTCAAGCTTCCAAAGGATGACTCCACAAAGATTTCAGACCACGAACGAAACTCTATTGCTCTCATGTTTGCACTTGGGGCCTTTTGTACCCACTTTGGCGAACGCAATGAAAATGAAGATACCATTGAGTTCTTTGACGAAGCTTGGATTCTCATGAAATCCGCAGAAGGAAAGGCCGTAATCAAAAATATGAGACGTATTGGACGCTCTAAGAACAATACCCTAGCACTGATTACACAATCTGTCCACGATGCAGAAAATGACGATGACACGACGGGATTTGGGACTATCTTTGCCTTCTATGAAAAATCTGAACGTGAAGATATCCTCAAACACGTCAATCTCGAAGTCACCGAAAGTAACCTCGAATGGATTGATAATATGATTTCTGGTCAGTGCCTTTACTACGATGTCTACGGTAATCTCAATATGATTTCCGTCCACAATCTCTTTGAAGATATTGATATGCTTCTAAAACCTATGAAAGCAACAGTGTCTTCAAGTCTCGAAAATAAATACGCTAGTTAGGAGGTGAACCGATGCAAGAAGCTTTTGCCAAGCTAAAGGGAGTAGATATCTTCTCCCTAAAGTCCTACATGGAACCAACCAACTTTGGCTCCTTTAATGGCGCCTGGGTTCTGATTAATGAACTCTTCGTTAACCTCTTCTTTTTCATTCTCAATGCCGTCGTTGGCTTCTTTTCCCTCCTCATTCGCATTTTAGAAAAGATTGATCTCTATGCCACCTATAAAACCTATGTCTTTCATGGGGCAAGCAGTATTTGGCACGGATTTACGGGCTCTAATTCTGGCAACATTACCAACAAATCACTTGTAGGCACCTTGCTTTTGGTTTTAGCTTTCTATCTGTTCTATCAATATTTCTTTTCAAAAGGCTCCTTTTCAAGAACACTCCTCCACGTCTGTCTAGTACTCCTATTAGCTCTGGGGTACTTTGGGACAGTCGCTGGAACTTCTGGTGGTCTCTATCTCCTTGAAACCGTTAATAACGTCTCTAAAGACGTTACAAAAAAGATTGCAGGAATTAAGGTTGACTATGCCAAAGACAAGTCCATTAAAATTGGAAAATCGTTGTCGGATAGCTACATTGCAGAAACATCCTATAAAGCCTATGTCTTCGTCAATACTGGCCAAGAAAATGGAAAATACAAGAATAGCCAAGACGGGAAAGAAGAAGCCTTTGACGACAGTAAAGTTCTTGGAACGAGTGATAAGAATGGGAACTTCAAGGCAATCAAAGCGAAAGACCGTTCCAAGTATTTAGACGATTTAGGAGATGGCGCCAATGATGACGGTGAAAAGAACCGTTGGGTGTCAGCCATGCCAGACTTCATCTTCACTCGGATGTTCTATGTGATTTTTAAAATTGTAGAAGCCTTTGTATTAGCCGTCCCCATTATCCTTATCCAGCTCTTAAATGTAGTAGCTCAAATCCTTGTACTCACTATGATTCTACTCTTTCCAGTAGTCCTTCTCATGTCATTCGTTCCAAGGATGCAAGAGTTGGTCTTTGGGGTTCTTAAAGTTATGTTTGGGGGCTTGATTTTTCCAGCGATTACAACTCTCTTAACACTCCTTATTTTCTATATTGAAAAAATGATAGAAAACATTGTCACAAATGGGTTTGATGGTGTTCTAAAAACCTTACCTTCACTTCTTTTATTTGGTCTTGTCTTCAAACTCTTAGTATCGGTGGTTTCTAAAGGTGTCATCTATTTCCTCATTTGGAGATTTAAAGGACAACTCCTCCAATTCATTCTTGGCTCCAAAGCTCGAATGGTTGCGACAGATATTGGGACTAAAGTTGAACATGGCGTCACAAAAACCAAAGAGGTCGCTTCACAAGTTCCAACACGAAGCCTTGCGACGGCTCAACATCTCGGAAACTTTGCATTGGCTGGTGCTGGTTTTGGGACTGGGGTGATGATGAATGCCAAAAGCCATTTCCAAAATGCTGGCTCCTTCTTTACTCGTAAGGAACCAAGGCAACCGGAAACTGCCATGCCATCAGGTCCAACAGAGGGTCCAATAACGCCAGAAGCTCCAGAACCAATCATTCCTCCAACACAGACACCACCTGATAACTTCAAGCCAATTGAAGAAGAGAACCCAACACCTCCAAGTGACTCGCCAATCATGTCAGAAGGAACACCTAGTTCAGAGGACGAATTCCAAACACTCAGAGAAGAGTGGATTTCACCATTCAAACAGCACCGTATCAATACCCTAGAACGTAGATTGGATGCTTACAAGGACCCTCAAGCAATGTATAAAGCCCAAGGTTCAAATGCCTTCACCCGTGCTTATCGTCAGACTATGACACGAGACGATAAAATAAGAGCCAATATCGAGCGACGAAATCGTTTAACGCAACGCCTAAACCAATTAAGAGGAGAATAGAATGAATACTAAAATACGATCAAGAACAGCCTTTCCAAGAATGCTTGAAGAAACACTTTTTAAGGCTTACCAAGAAGGGAAACGCTCCGTCGATTTCCTTCTTTTATTTCCAGTCTCAGAAAAGGACAAAGACCAGATCATTGCACAAACAAAAGCTCATTCCGTCGTCTTAGATGCCAAATGGCGCTTTGGGACTGTTCTATTTACAGCTTATATCAGACATTGAGTAGAAAGGAGAGCCAATGAAAAAACTAAAATGGTATTTATTGTCTAGTCTTATTCCTCTCTTCTTTCCTGTTTTTATCATTATCATCATTATGGGAGCAGTCGGAGGAGGTAGCACTGGTGGCTCTTCTCAATCACTAAATGGGGCAACCTACACGGACCACTGGTCAAATGGAGATCCCTATACCCATAATTTACTCGTCCATAGATACGGTATTAAGGCAGAGCAATTGGACGGCTTTTTAGATACTTTAGGAATCTCCTATGACAAGAAACGCATCAATGGTAAAAAGCTCTTAGACTGGGAGGCTAAGTCTAATTTAGATGTTCGTGCCATTGTAGCGATTGCCTTAAATGAAAGCTCACTTGGAACGGCTGGAGTCGCTACAAATCCAGGCTCCAACATGTTTGGTTTTGGGGCATTCGATTCTAATCCAGAAAATGCCAATAATTTTAACGATGAGGTGGCAGTTGTTGGACTCACCAATCAGACCATCATTGGCAATAAAAATGAGACCTTCAAGGTCCAAGATGACAAAGCTCAAAAATTTGCGAGTGGTTCCCTCAATACGTCAACAGATGGTGGTGTCTACTTCACCGATACTTCTGGCTCAGGAAAAAGGCGTGCTGAAACCATGCAAAAACTCGATACTTATATCGATGAGCATGGTGGCACACCAAAAGCCCCTGAACAAACGACTGGAAAAACCAGAGACGGAGGTGGTGTCACAACTGGGGATGTCCCACAAGGCTACAGCCTCACCAAAGAAATCAATACCTCAAGCTATACAGGTCTGTCTTATCCTTGGGGACAATGTACCTGGTTTGTCTACAACCGAGGAAAAGAGGTTGGTGTTAGCTTCGGAGAGTATATGGGAAATGGTGGCCAATGGATGAATGCCCCTGGTTACCAAACAACTCATACCCCTACCGAACACTCCGCACTATCTTTTAGCCCAGGACAAGCTGGTGCGGATCCAACCTATGGACATATTGCCTTTGTGGAACAAGTCAAATCAGATGGCTCCATTCTTATCTCTGAATCAAACGTCAAAGGCCTAGGAGTCGTTAGCTACCGCACTTTTGATGCAGAAACAGCAAAACAATTTACTTATGTCATTGGACACTAAATTTTTTCACAAAATATCAATTTGGAAGAACATCTCACTTCTTCATATGGAGAAGAGTACTGGATGTCTGTAACTGTGAGTTATTGTGGAACTATTCGTACAGTCAAACGTTTAGTACTCTTAGATAGAGAGGCAAATAATATTGAAGAAGTAAAATTATTAGTTTATTTGCAATATCATGAAATAGAAGATCATATGAGGCAAATAGAAAAAATAGAAAGAAGAAAATTACTGGACGATAATTTATTTCAATTATTATTCGCAAGTCACTTTTAGAGATTATTTAAGAATTGTTTAGGGGCGTTATTCTATAATCGTGTTAATCCTAAAAAAACTTTTCTTTTCATAATCTCCCTAGTCAAGGTCGCATACCTTGGCTTTTTTGCGTTAAAGGAGAATATTATGCAAGTAACATTACCACAAGAACAAACTCAAGAGATTCAGCAAATGATTGCAACACTAATCAAAGATGAAATCCATCACTTTAAAGAAGATATTGGAGCAGATAGTCCTTTCCTGAACAAAAAGCAGACTTGTAATTATTTAGGAGTATCTAATAATACTTTAGATATTTGGATTGCAATGGGACTACCCTATATTCGAATTGGAAAGTCTATTCGTTTCAACAAGGAAAGTATAAATCAATGGATGACACGTTTAGAAATCAGCGCCTAAGGAGGTACAGATGGCTATTAAGAAAACAAAAAATGGTACTTATCAACTACGATTGTATATTCCAGAAGAAGTCCAATCAAAACTCGGGATAGGAAAACTCTTTGAAAAAAGATATAAAACAAGACGTGAAGCTAAAGAAGCAGAAATCAAATTATCAATTGATATTGAAAATGCTAGACTGGGTAAATTAAACCACAAATCAATCCAAAAAGGTGATATTCTTTTCCAAGATTTCTACAAAAACATCTGGTTAGAACCCTATAAAGCTGGGCAAACTACAACCACAATAAAACCACCAAGTAAGGCAACCGTTTTTCAAACAGAAAATATATTCAGACTACATATTTTACCTATTCTAGGTAAGTTTTCCATTGAACACTTGAATAACAATAAACAACTTATTCTATCAATACTTACTCCAAAAGCAAATAGTTATGCTAATTTCAAGGTAATTAGGAGCTATGTAAATTCTGTTTTCGATTGGGCTGAGGAGCTTGAATATATTCAATCAAATAAACTCCGAAAAACAATTAGTAGAATTAAAGCAAATAAAAAAATTCTCCTTAAAGAGAGTAAACGTGAAGAAGATCTTTCACTCGATAAAGAGGAATTAAAATTATGGTTACAAGCTTTTGACACTGATTTAGAGGAAGGACTCATTGACCTAAAAGACTACACTCTCTTTTATACGACCTTCTTCTTGTCTGACCGAAAATCAGAAAGTTATGCTTTGCAATGGAAACACGTCAACTTCTCAACTGGAGAAATACTTATAGAACAAGCTTTAGACCGTTTTGGTAATGTAAAATCAACTAAAGGAAACAAAAAAACTCTCTTTAAAGCACCTACCGAATTAATGGAGCTTCTAGCAAATTGGAAAGTTAAACAACAAGAAGAACTCAAACTTTTCGGACTGAGGCAAACACAAAAACAATTTGTTTTTACATATAATGATCGAACTAATAACATTAATCTTCCTCTACATATAGACTATCTGAACTATAGAATGAAATCAGTTAGACGAAGACATCCTGAATTAGCACCAGCTTCACCACACAAACTAAGACATACTGGCGCTACTCTTGCTAAACAAGCAGGCGTTTCTCTTGAAGCCATTTCAGAAGCACTTACTCATAGTAATAAAGAAGTTACAAAAACTTATGTAAATACAAAAGATATAGTGAATCGAACTGTAGGTGATATTGCATTTCGTAGCTTGAAAAAGTAATGGTGGAAAAATGGTGGAAATTTTGGTGGAAATTATCTATTTTTGCATCAAAAAAGACATCCAAGAGAGTTCTCTTGAATGTCTGTAAACGTTGATATAATCGTGTTGATTAACGTTTTGAGAATTGTGAAGCTTTACGAGCTTTCTTAAGACCTGGTTT
>OBXB01000069.1_pt1 | contig 26592 bp, 14 predicted proteins | sample 1476581 | NCBI WGS metagenome assembly OBXB01 (sample SAMEA2580147, study PRJEB22360) | human gut metagenome | biome: human gut; feature: human-associated habitat; material: faeces | place: Denmark | collected 2008/2010
GGCATGAGCCTGCGGGGGGGGCGGGGCGGGCGAGCCAACGGCACGGGACCTCGCCGTCGTGCGCCTTATCCCAGCCGTCCTCGGCCGGGTCGACGCCGTACGTCTGCCGAAAGTACAGCCGCGCCGCGCCGTGTTGCGCCTTGAGCGCCGCGACGTACTCCTTGCGTTCGATGACGGTGTCGCCGAAGACGATGGTGGGGAACATGTCGGAATCCTCGCTTGCATTGGAGCCGGTATCGGAGCCGATGCCGGCGGATGCGCCCGCGCCCGCAGGCGTGCCTGCGGGCGCGAAGGCGCCGTCGCCGTGCGTGACGACGGCGACGGTCAATGTGACGCGGCGGCCAGTCCGATGCCGGCGGCCGCGGTCAGCGCGACCATCGCGGCCGCGCCGGCCACGTCGGCGCCGGTGGCGGTCAGCTTGCCGCCGGTGGTCGCGCCGTCGCTGCCGGAACCGGTGGAACCGTTGCCGGAACCGGAACCGTTGCCCGTGCCGGAACCGTTGCCCGTGCCGGAACCGTTGCCGGAACCGTCACCCGGCTTGGTGTCGGGGCCGGGGTCGGGGTCCGGGTCGGGCGTCGGATCGGGATCGGGGTTCGGATCCGGTTTCGGGTTCGGGTCCGGATCGACCGGCTTCTTCTCCAATCCGTCGATGGCGTCACGCAGTGCGTTCTGCGCGGTCTCGACCTGTTCGGCGGTGGCGGCATCGTCGTCCAGCACGGTCTGCGCGGCGTCGCGCGCGGCGACGAGCGCGGCCCACGACTCATCCGTGTAGTCCGACTCGGCCAATCCCAGAGCCTCCTCGACCGTGGCCTTCAGCGTGGACTTGTCCACCGGAACGGGTTCGGGGCCCGGCGTGGAGGCGGCCATGTAGGCGATGACCGGGGAGATGTGCGCGGACGGCTTGTTCATGCCGGACGCGGACGTCGCGGTGACGCGGATCCAATCGCCCGCCTCGACCGCGATCTCGCCCTTGTCGGCGACGCAGTTGGCGAACTCCTCGGAACGCTGCTTGGAGACGGTCAGGTCGGCGAAGCACACCACCTTGTCGTCGTGCATGAGACGAAGCGTCAACGCCTTGCCGTTGCTGCCGTCCTGGCGCAGGTACGGCTCGTCCTCGCGGATGGACACCTTCACCGTGCCGGCCTTCGGCGCCTTCCACGCCATGGCGGAGCCACCAGCGGACGCGGGCGAATCGCTGATCAGGCCATGGATGGCGGAGCGGTCGGTGGGCAGGCTGTGGTTCGCGTAGTCCACGCCCGGACCGTAGTAGGTCTCGTACATCCAGTTCGGATACGTCGCGTCGAAGTCGGCGATATCCGACCACACGCCGTCGGCCTCGGTCTGACGCTGCCCGTACCAGATCGGACCCTGCACGCGCACCTGGAAGTCGTTCACCCAATCCCACGTGGTCTTCGACTTCACCACGTAGTCGTCGGACACGGTGGAACCTTTCGCGGAGAAGCGGAGCACGTCGTTCTCGGCGAGTTCTGCGCCGGCCTCCAACCGCACGCCGTCACGGTACACGCCCTTATCGGCGCCGGACGGTTCGGCCGTCACCTTGGCGAGCAGCTGCGCGACGGTCATCGGACTGTCGGCGGAGAACGGCGCGTAGACGACGTTCACACCGTCGACAGTCGCGGTCTCCAACTCGGACGAGCCGAGCGCGGCGGGCGCGGTCACCTCGAAGCGGGCGGTGGAGGAGACGCTGGCGCCGTCGTCGGCGAACGTCACCGTGACGGGCACGGTGACGGTGCCGCCGACCCTGCTGTTCAGCGTGACCGTGCCGTTCGCCATGTCGACACTCGCGCCGGCCGGCGCGTTCGCGCCGAGCGCGAACGTCGTGCCTTCCGGCACAGACGCGGCCGCGCCGTCCGCCTTCAGCGTGAACTTCGGCGTGCGCTTCAGGTCCGTGCCGGCGTCGCCGCGCACGGTCGGGTACAGCACGTTGAGACGCTGCGCGTGCGATTGCGCGACACGGAACGTGACGGTCGTCTCGTCGCTCGAACCGTCCGCGTACGTGACGACGACGGTGCGGGTGACGGTCGCGCCGTACTGTCCGGCGGCGGGCGTGAAGGTGACGGCGCCGGTGGACGCGTCGATGACGGGCGAGGCCTCGCCCTCATCGCCGCCGTCCTTGAAGGCGAACGCGACGCCGTCCGGCGCGTCGGCCTCGCCGCCGTCCGCGGTGAACGCGGCGGCGACGGCCGACTGCGTGCCGACGACGGCGTCCGTCGCGGCGTACGAGACGTCGTAGCGCACGTTCTGCTTCGGCGCGGCGGGCGCCTTGTCCTCATATGTGATGACCGGGCTGATGTGCAGCGACGGCGCCTTGACTCCGGTCTCGGCGTCGGCGACGATGCGGATCCAGTCGCCTTCCTGCACGTCGATCGAACCGTGCTCGGCGAGGCACTGCGCGAACTGTTCGGAGGACTTCTGATAGACGGACAGGTCGTCGGCCGAACAGAGCGTCTCGTCGTTGCGCATCAGCGACAATGTGACCTTCTTGCCGGCGTTGTCCGCGTTCTGACGCAGGTACGGTTCAGCGATCTTGTCGGCGAACGTCTTGAGCGACAGCATGACGGTGCCGGACTCCGGCGCCTTCCACGCCATGGCCGTGGGCAGGCCGTCGCCGGGCTTGTCGATCAGCAGGCCGTGCGTCTGCTTGCGGTCGCCGGAGAGTTCGGCGAGGGTGCCGTTGACGCCGACACCGTAGTACTGGTCGTACACGGTGTTCGGCCACGAGCCGTCGTATGCGGAGATGGTGGTCCACTCGCCGCCGGCGGACGTGCGGCGCTGCGCCTTCCAGTCGAAGTCGGCGACGCCTTGCTCGTAGTCCGCGACCCAATCCCACGTGATGCGCTGGCGGATCGTGTACTCGTCGGTCTCGTCCGTGCCTTCGGCGGAGAAGCGCAGGATGTCGCCATCGCGGACCGGTTCGGAGTCGGCGAGCTTCGTCTCGTCGTCCTTGGCGTTCCGGTCGGAGCCTGGGAGCAGGGAGAGCAGGCGGTCGAGCATGTTCGGTTCGGACTCGGCGGACCTGGCGTCGGCGGACTTGCCGGACTTGGCGTCGGCGACTCGGTACACGGCCTTGTCCACGCCCTTGTCGGCGGACACGTTGGAGAGCAGTTCCTTGACGGTCACCGGGTTCTTGTCGGTGAAGGTCACGTGGATGACCTTGGTCTTGTCACCGGTCCCGGAATCGGTTTCGGTTCCGGTCTCGTACTTGGAGGAGGCCATCGTGACGGACACCACGTCGCTTTCCACGGCGCCCAGATCGGGCCTGCCCTTGACTGCGTTGCCGAGGAAGTCGTTCTCCACCGCGTAGTCGTTGAGGTCGGAGACGACCTTGCCGGCGTTGATCGCCTTCGAGCCCGCGACCGGACGGTAGCCGTCGAACGCGGCTTTCTCGCCGGTGCGCGCATGCTCGGCGCCGCTCTTGAGGGCGGATGTCGGAGCCGAACCGGCGCCCGCAAGCACTGCGGACACGTCGTCGGCCTCGATGGCGTTGGCGTCGGAGGTGGGCTTGTTCGCGTAGTTGACGTACATGTTGTTGTCGTACGTCTGGCCGCCGTTCTGGCTGCCGCGGTTCCAGGTCTCCGTCTTCTTCGTGTTGGTCGCGTTGATGAAGATGTTGTTCTCGAACAGGGACTGCGAGTTGGAACGCTTAGTCAGCACCTGGCTGTCGGCGTCCACGTAGACGGTGTTGTTGTAGATGTGGTTGCCGGGGCCGTTCGACGGCAGGTCGAACACGCCCTGACGGTCGTTCTGCGAGATATTGTATCGGAACGTGGTGTTAACCGCGTACCAGTTGCAGATCATCAGCGAGGCGAAGCTGTTGCCGTACGAGTAGTTGTACTGGTACAGCGTGCCGTCGCCGTAGTCGGCGTCCCACGCCTGGCCGTCGCCGTTGCCGTGCTCGGCGTTGAGGTTGTTGTACATCTCGTTGTACTGGAACACTGGATCCTTGCAACGCCACGGCCAGATGCCGGCCGCCACGCGTCCGCCGTAGGAGCCGGGCTGCGTGTAGTCCTGCGTGTTGATGTGCTTCGAGACGCTGTCGCCCACATTGTGTTCGATGACCGGGCGGTCGCAGTACATCAGGGTGATGGCGTCGCCGCCGGCGCCCTTGACGTAGTTGTTCTCGATGCGCACGTTGGTGGAACCGTACTTCGCGATGAGGGCGTCGTCGATGGAGCCGTCGCCGTAGTTCGCGTCGATGTAGTTGAGGTAGGCGGTGTAGCCGACGGCGATGCCCCAACGATCCACGTCCTTGACGGTGCTGTTTCTGATGGTGACGTGGTCGAAGCGTGAGACGTGCTCCCTGAGCCAGACGTCGGTTTCGGCGCTCGTGTTCTCCATGGGGTAGTGGGCCATGAAGTAGATGCCGCCGTTGGCCATGTGCTTGTTGTAGATGTTGCCGTCCACGTCGTGGATGTAAAGGTTGTCGAGCGTCACGTTGCTCATCGTCGCGCCGTTCTCGGCGATGCCGGCCACGCCGGTGCGGTCCATGCGCGAGGCGCTGCGGTCGAGTTTTGTGCCGTCGGAATCAGGGGTGTCGGTCCACTTCCACGTGTCGATCGGATCGTAGACGTCCGCGTCGTCGTTGGTGATCTCCAGGTTGGAGACGGTGATGTACGACACGTCCTTGAGTAGCAGCGTGGTTGAGACGGTGCCCTTGTTCTTGTGGTTGCCGACGTTGGCACGGTAGTCCTGCTCCCACTGGCTGCCTTTGACGCCGTTCGACGCGATGACCGGCTTGCCTTCGTCGGCGTCGCCGTAGGCGGAGATCGTGATCGGCGCGTCGGCGTTGCCGGCGGTGTCCTTGATGTGCAGGTACTGGTCGTTGAATTCGGAGCCGTATTCCAGCAGCACCGAATCGCCCGGACCGAGGTCCGAGGCGATGTCGTTGACCTTGGTCAGGGACTTCCAGGGCGCGTTTTCGCTGGTGCCCGCGTTGGCGTCGTCGCCGTGTGCCGACGACACGTAGTAGGTGGTGCCTGATGACGTGGTCGTAGCGGTCTCCTTTCCTTGCGTTGCTGACTGCGCGAACGCAGCGGTCGGCAACGCCAGCGCGACGGCCACGCCCATTGCGGCCGTCGCGGCTATGGCTTGTCTGCCCTGACGGGATGTCATGCCGCTTTCCTTCCTTTCGATTGTGGCGCACCGGCGTGCCGGTGGGGTGCCGGGCGTGTCCGATATGTCCTCGGTCCGTTTCCGGTATGGCCTTCGGCGTGGTTTCGGTGTGGAACCGGAGCGGTCGCCGGTGCGCTTCGGTGTGCGTTCCGGTGTGCTTCCGACGTGCTTATGGTTGCCGGTGTTTTGTATGGGTTGTTGCTGTTTTCCGTGTTCTGTTGTTTTCTGTTGTTTTTCTTTTATTCCGGCTGTTCGCCGTGGGTTGATGGTGGGTTGATGGTGTGGTCCGGCCTCTCTGCCGGACGTTTCTGTAAACAAGGTTTACAAATCAATGAGTGTATCCGACATCGCGCATAACGGCAAAGCCGTACGGTGTGGCGCGGCGTTGCGGAGGCGTGGCGTGCGGTGATGGGGGCGTGGCGGCGCGGTGTGGTGCGACGGCGCGGTGCGGCGTTGCGGCGTGATATGGCGGATGTCCGGCGACGTGCCGGTTATCGGAAAAAGATATAGCCGATTCGCGGGCGCGCGGCGACGCGCGTCGCGCGACTCGCCTACGATACCGTTCATGGTCACTCCCAGAATCAGCTATGCGCACCTGCTCGCCGAGCCGAACCCGAAGCATGTCGAGAGCCTTCTGAAGTTCTTCGAGGCGGGGCGCTCCAAGCGCGGCACCGGTGGTTTAGGTGTCGAGATTGAGCATCTGCCGGTGCATGACGCCGACGACACGGCCGTAAGCTACTACGAGCCGAACGGCATCGAAGCGTTCCTCAAACGGCTCGCTCCGTATTATGACGAAAGCAAGGAATACTGGGAGAACGGCCATCTGGTCGGACTCGCGCGCGAAGGCGTTGCGGTGTCGCTCGAACCGGGCGGCCAGGTGGAGGCTTCCATCGGCGTGCTTCATGAGCCGGGCGACCTCAACGGCCTGTACGCCGACTTCCGGTGTGAGGCGGACCCGATCCTCGAGGAGCTGGGCTTCCGTTTCGTCAACTACGGATACCAGCCGAAGTCGAGTTTCGTCGACGTGCCGGTCAATCCGAAAGGCCGCTATGACGCGATGACCGACTTCCTTGGCCGCGTCGGCCAGTTCGGTCCGTGCATGATGCGCTGCTCCGCCTCCACCCAGGTGAGCATCGACTATGTCGACGAGAAGGATTCGATCGATAAGATGCGCGTCGGCACCGCCATCGGGCCGATTCTCGCATGGTTCTTCCGCAACACCCCCTACTTCGAGGGCCGTCTCAACCCGTATCCGCTGCTGCGCCAGCGCATGTGGGACTACCTCGACTTCCAGCGCACCAACGTGACCCCCGGCCTGTTCGACCAGCGTTTCGGCTGGGAGGACTACGCGCGTGACGTGCTGTCCACGCCGCTGATGTTCGCCGACCTGACGCACACGCCCGAAGCGGTGGAATCGGGGCTGAGCCGCAAGGAGCTGCATCGCGCCGCCTTCCGTGAGAACGCTGGCGAGGTCTACCCGGACCGCGAGCTCAACGCGTACGAAATCAACCACATCATCTCCACGCATTTCAACGACGTGCGTCTCAAGAACTTCATCGAGTTCCGCCACTGGGATTCGCTGCCGATCGAACGCGTCGAACGGCTCACCGAGATCATCGCGTCCCTGTACTACGTGCCGTCCAACCGCATCCGTCTCGAAAGCTACTTCGACGGGCTCACCGAGGAAGACGTGTTCGAAGCCAAGGCGAACATCCAGGCGCACGGCCGCGAATCCAACCCGTATGGCCAGCCGCTCGACTTCTGGCGTGAGTTCCTCGGCCTCGAGGGCCTGCTCGACGATATTCCCGGAGATCCGAAGCACCCCGACGTGTTCCAGCGCTGACCGGGTTCCATGCCGGCCGTGATTCGGGCCGGAGCGTCCTGGCGGGCGTTCTGGCCCTTGTCGTACCGGCCGCGGCCTGCCAGGTGCCGGGTGTGTTTGGTCTAGGATTACGAAAACCCCGGTCGGTGGTCGGCTGGCCGGGGTCGCGCCAGAACTCCCTGTTCACCATCACCGCCGACACGCACGAGGTGCGCCACAACCCCGAATACTACGTGATGCGCCACTTCTCCAAGTACGTGCGCCCCGGCGCGAAGGTGCTCGGCACCACCAGCCACTTCAACTCCATGGCCATCGCCTTCCGCAACCCGGACGGCACCATCGTGGTCGTGACCCAGAACGCGCTGGAGGACGAACGCCCGTTCGAGTTCGCCGACCCGGCCGACGCCTCCCGTGGCTTCAAGGCCACGCTCGCCCCGCGCTCCTTCAACACCTTCGTCATCGAGTGACCGCACGGAACCCAGAAAGGCGAACACAACCATGACCGCGACCACACCGGAAACCACAGTCGAAACGCTGCCCTACAAGAACCCCGACCTGCCCGCCTCCGAGCGCATCGCCGACCTGCTCTCCCGCATGACCCTCGAAGAGAAGGTCGGCCAGATGATGCAGCTCGACGCCCGCGGTGGCGACCTCGACGAGCTCATCGTGAACAAGCACGTCGGCTCCATCCTGCACACCAGCCCCGAGGACCTGCCGCGCGCCGTCGAAACCGTGAACACCAAGACCCGTCTCGGCATCCCACTCGTCATCGGCGACGACTGCATCCACGGCTACTCCTTCTGGCCCGGCGCCACGATCTTCCCCTCCCAGCTCGGCATGGCGTTGAGCTGGGACCCGAAGGCCGTCGAAGCGGCCGGCCGTGCCACCGCCGAAGAAGTCTCCTCGACCGGCGTGCACTGGACGTTCTCCCCGGTGCTGTGCATCGCGCGCGACACCCGCTGGGGTCGCGTGGACGAGACCTTCGGCGAGGACCCCATGCTCATCGGTGAGATGGCCTCCGCCATGGTCAAGGGCTATCAGGGCGGTGCCCAGGCCGGCGAGACGCTGCCGAAGGACGCGATCCTCGCCTGCGCCAAGCACTTCGCCGGATACTCCGAGACCCAGGGCGGCCGTGACGCCTCCGAAGCGGACCTGAGCCACCGCAAGCTTGAATCCTGGTTCCTGCCGCCGTTCGAACGCATCGCCAAGGAGGGCTGCGGCACGTTCATGCTCGGCTACGAGTCCATCGAAGGCGTACCGGTCACGTTCAACAAGTGGCTGCTCACCGACAAGCTGCGCGGCGCATGGAAGTACAACGGCACCCTCATCACCGACTGGGACAACGTGGGCCGTTCCGTATGGGAGCAGAAGGTCAAGCCCGACTACGTGCACGCCGCCGCCGACGCGGTCAAGGCCGGCAACGATCTGGTCATGACCACGCCGGGGTTCTACGACGGCGCCATCGAGGCCGTGCACACCGGTCTGCTCGACGAGTCGCTCATCGACGAGGCTGTCGCGCGCATCCTTGCGCTCAAGTTCCGCCTCGGCCTGTTCGAGGACCCGCGTCTGCCGGACGAGAAGCGCATCAAGGCCGTCATCGGCTCCGAGGATCACCGCCGCGTGAACCTCGAGCTCGCTCGCGAGGCCGTTGCCCTGCTGCGCAACGACGGCGGACTGCCGTTCGACGCGGCGCCGGCCGAAGCGATCCCCGGCTCCGGTGACGCGCCCGCGCGCAAGCGCATCGCCGTGGTCGGCCCGCTCGCCGACGACGCCCAGAACCAGCTCGGCGACTGGGCCGGCAGCTCCGGCCAAGTCGGCTGGATGCCCGACGGTCATCCGCGCGGCATGATCACCACCGTGCTCGACGGCTTCCGTGCGCTCGCCGGCGACGGATGCGAGGTTACCTACGCCCGCGGTGCCAACGTCATCGACCTCGTGCCCGACCCGGAGGGTGAGTTCTACCCGGACGGCCAGCCGCGCCCGAAGATCGGAGTGAGCGCGCCCGTTGACCGGGCCCTGCTCGACGAGGCCGTCGCCGCCGCGCGCGAGGCCGACCTCATCGTCGCCGTCGTGGGCGATGTGGTGCAGCTGGTCGGCGAGACCTGTTCCACCGCCACGCTTGAACTGCTCGGCGGCCAGAACGCGCTGCTCGACGCACTCGCCGACGTCTCCCGCGAGACCGGCAAGCCGATGGTCACCGTGCTGGTGAGCTCCAAGCCACAGGTGCTGCCGCGTTCCATCGTGGGCGATTCCGGCGTGCTCGCCGGCCGTTGCAACGATCCGAAGTCCGGCGCCGGATCCATCCTGTGGGCGCCGAACCCGGGCATGGAGGGCGGACAGGCCATCGCCGAGATCATCCTCGGCGAGGTGAACCCGTCCGGCAGGCTCCCGATCACCTTCCCGTGCCACGCGGGCCAGCTGCCGGTCTACTACAACCAGATCCGCGGCCAGCACGGCAACCGCTACGCCGACCTTACGCAGGACCCGGCGTTCGCGTTCGGCGAGGGCGAAGGCTACACGACGTTCGCGTACGGTGAGCCGACGATCGTCGGCGGGGCCTCGAACGCGGACGGCACGTTCGCGCAGACCGACACCGTGCACGCCGAGATCGCCCTCACCAACACGGGGCGCCGCGCGGGCACCGAGGTCGTGCAGGCGTACGTGGGCGACGTCGTCACCTCATACAGCTGGGCCGACCGCGAACTCAAGGCGTTCCGCCGCGTCACGCTCGAACCGGGCGAGACCGCGACCGTCGTGTTCGACATTCCGGTCTGCGACTGCACCATCGCCGACGCCGATGCGAACCGCATCGTCGAACCCGGCGAGTTCGAGCTGCTCATCGGCCACTCGTCGCGCCGCGACGACCTCAAGCGCACCACCTTCACCGTCGCGTGAATCTGCTCTGCGTGAGATGCTCTCGCGTGAGCCGGTCCCGTGTGAATCGGTTTCGTGTGGGCCTCATATGTTTCCGCCCGCTCCGGTCGTATGCTGGAGCGGGCGGTGTCGTTTGTGCGGAACGGAGCAATGATGCGGAATACTGATGAGAGGGCCATGCCGGAAGACGATGGGCGAATCAACGGAGTGAACCTCGGCGGCTGGCTGGTATTGGAACGGTGGATGACGCCCGGCCTGTTCCGTGCGAGCGGCGAGGAGGACGAGATCTGGCTGCACCGGTCCACGGACCCGGCCGAACTGGAGCGCCTGCTGCGCCGTCACCGCGACACGTACATCACCGAGGACGACTTCCGCGCCATCTCCGCGCACGGGCTGAACCTTGTGCGCATCCCCGTGCCGTTTTTCATCTTCGGTGACGTGCCCGGGCATCCCGGATGCGTCGAATACCTCGACCGTGCGTTCGACTGGGCGGAGAGGGCCGGGCTTAAGGTGCTCATCGACCTGCACACCGTGCCCGGGTCGCAGAACGGGTTCGACAATGGCGGCCTGACCGGCGTGGTCCGCTGGCATACGACGCCGCGGCAGGTTGCGTTCGCACTGGACGTGCTCGAGCGTCTCGCGCGACGTTACCGCGACCGCCCTGCGTTGTACGGCATCGAAGTGCTCAACGAGCCGGTCGACCGTCTCACTTATCTCATGTCGCCGTCGAGCTCCCGGGCGAAGGATCCGGGGGAGGCGCGGGGGAGCGGCCACGTTCCGATGCGCTTCCTCAAACGGTTCTATCGGGCGGCATACCGATGGCTGCGCCCGGTGCTGGGCGACGGGCCGGTCATCGTGTTCCATGACGGATTCCGCCTGAACCGCTGGCGCGGCTGGTTCGTACGTGAGGGCATGCGCGGCGTCATCATCGACACGCACGCGTATCTCGTCATGTCGGAACGGCCCGAGGTGCTGTTCCGCATACTGCCGGACGCATGGCTTATGCGCTGGTCATGGTGGGGGAGTGGTGCGTGGCGAACGGGCTTGCGGCGCGCATGGGGGAGTGCGGGGCGCAAGGTGAGGTCGCGTCCGTTGATGCGTCTGGTGGTGCGTTCGACGGATATGGTGCGTTCGGTGACGGCGGTGCGGATGTTGGAGACGGCGCATCCGGTGACGTCGGTTCGCGCGCGGGCGACGCCGGGGACGGCGTCCCGTCGCCCGCCGCGCGCCGCCGCGCCGTCTACCTCCGCGTCGCCGCCATGCAGCTCGACGCGTGGAACGTCTCCGCCGGTCAGGTCTACTGGAGCTATCGACTGCGCGGCGGTCGCGGCGAGTTTGACCGTCTCGCGCCTCCCGCGCCCGGTATGGGTGACGGGGACGCCGCCGTGATGGACGACACGCGCCTCGACCCTTGGGATCTGCGGCATGTCTGGCATGCGGGATGGATGGGGTGATGGTTCGGGATGACGGTGATTGATGACGCGGTGGCGGAGGTGATGTGCGAGACGCGCGATTTACGGAAGGGTCAGCGGTATCCGTCCCATAAGGGGGAGGGGAACAGCACATCCTCGCAGTCGACCCACATGGCGTTGAGATCGCGACCGGGAGAGCGCAGCCAGCGCAGCTGAATGCCGTCCATCATCGACAGGCCCGCCTGAAGCACGTGCTCCACGTTCGCGCCGTCGGGTACTGACCAGTTGATGTTGAGCGCGTTCGTCACGCTGCGGCGCTCGCGGTCCGCGAAATAGTCGTGCGCCGGATGCTTTGAATCGAGGGCTTCGATCGCGAAACCCTCGACATGCCCGCCAAGCAGATCGCCCTGCTCGAACAGGTCGCCGCCGCGAACCAGAACGTCGTGGTCGTGCTGTCCAACGGCTCCGTCGTCTCCGTGGCCCCGTGGGCCAAGAACGCCAAGGGCATTCTCGAATCCTGTCTGCTCGGCCAGGCCGGCGGCCCTGCGCTCGCCGATGTGATCTTCGGCCAGGTCAGCCCGTCCGGCAAGCTCGCCCAGTCGATTCCGCTGGACATCAACGATGACCCGAGCATGCTGAACTGGCCGGGCGAGGAAGGCCACGTCGACTACGGCGAGGGCGTGTTCGTCGGTTACCGCTACTACGACACCTACGGCAAGGCTGTCGACTACCCGTTCGGCTACGGCCTGAGCTACGCCACGTTCGAGATCACCGGTGTCGCCGTTGCCAAGACCGGCGCGAACACCGCCACCGTGAATGCCACTGTGACCAACACCTCCGATGTGGATGCCGCCGAAACCGTGCAGGTGTATGTGGCTCCGGGCAAGGCCGACGTGGCTCGCCCGAAGCACGAGCTCAAGGGCTTCACCAAGGTGTTCCTCAAGGCCGGCGAATCCAAGACCGTGACCATCGACCTCGACGAGCGCGCGTTCGCCTACTGGTCCGAAAAGTACAACGACTGGCACGTGGAGGCCGGCGAATATGCCATCGAAGTGGGCGTGAGCTCCCGCGACATTGCCGACACCGTTGCCGTGGCCCTCGATGGCGACGGCAAGACCCAGCCGCTCACCGAATGGTCCACCTACGGCGAGTGGGAGGCCGATCCGTTCGGCGCCAAGATCGTGGCCGCCGTGGCCGCCGCCGGGGAGGCCCGCGGGCGCCCGCAACAGTTGCACGCGCATGTTCCTCAACTCCATGCCCATCAACTCGCTGCCCACCCTGCTGGGCGAAGGCGGCAAGAAGATCGCCCGGTTCATGGTTGACGAGTACGCCAAGCTCGCGAAGTAAGGGCTGAAGCGAGGCAATCGCACGGCGTAATACAGCTGGCTTCCCTCTCCTGAGGGGAGCCAGCTTTGTTTAGGCTCAACAGTTGTTTGGAGATACTACAACACGCCGATTGTTGTATGTGCAACTGTTGTATATAGGTCTCTTTATCATGAATTGTTGCGTATACAACAATGTGGGGTGAAGGTACAAACGCACACGGCCCCCGCATGGTACGGAGGACAATGGATCAGCATATTCTCAGCATCGAAATGCGCGCGGTAACCAAAGCCGTCGACCGCTATTTGGGCGAGAGCATGCCGCAAACCGCCAGGGAAACCACCGGCGGCAACGCGCATATCATCATGTTCTTGGCGCGTAACCGCGGCCGTGAGATATACCAGCACACCATCGAACAGAAATTCTGCATCACCCGGTCCACCGCCTCGCGTGTGCTGGCCCTGATGGAGAAGAAGGGCCTGATCGCCCGTGAATCGGTGGAGCATGACGCGCGCTGCAAGCGCATCGTCCTGACCGACAAGGCGGACGCGATCGTCGCCGATCTCAAGGCGAACGGCGATCGGGTCGAACGGTTGCTGGTCGGCGGCTTCTCCGATGGAGAGAAGGCCGCTCTGCGCGACTACGTCGCACGCATGCGTGCGAACATCGAGCGCGCACAACGCGAATTTGAACATCAAACACTCCCTCAGTCACCTGTGGTGATGGCTCCCGATCAAGACGGAGCGGAGGTTGCTAACACGAAGGAGGAGAACGAATGAGTGATACCGCAGAGGCAATCGCGCAGGCGCGCAAAGCCGTCGAACCGGACAAGCCCAAACATGTACTGCGCACGCTGGGCCATTCGATTCGTGAATACAAGAAAGCCAGCATCCTGGCTCCGGTGTTCGTGGCGGTCGAAGGTATTCTGGAAATCCTGATTCCGACCATCATGGCTTCGCTGATCGATGAGGGTATCACCGGTGGCAGCATGCCGGCCACCGTCAAGTTCGGCGTGATTCTGCTGGTGTGCGCGATGGTTTCGCTGGGTGCCGGCTTCCTGTCCGGAAAGTACGCGGCCGTGGCCGGCGCGGGCTTCGCCAAGAACCTGCGCAAGGACCAGTTCGAGAAGGTGCAGGGCTTCAGCTTCACCAATATTGACCGGTTCTCCACCGGTTCGATCGTGACCCGACTGACCACCGACGTGACGAACCTGCAGAACGCCTACATGATGATCATTCGTCTGGGCGTGCGTGCCCCGATTATGGTGGTCGTATCCTGGCTGTTCTCGTTCCGTATCTCCCCGTCGATTTCCATGGTGTTCCTGGCCTGCATCCCGATTCTGGCCATCGGCCTGTGCGGTCTGGCCGTGCTCGTGCATCCGGTGTTCGAGCGCGTGTTTCACACCTACGATGCGTTGAACAACGTGGTCGACGAGAACCTGCAGGGCATCCGCGTGGTCAAGTCCTATAACCGCGAATCCTTCGAGGTCTCCAAGTTCGGCCGCATCTCCCAGCGCATCTTCAAGGACTTCACCAAGGCCGAACGCATCATGAGCTTCAACAGCCCGCTGATGATGATCTGCATCTACGGTTCGATGATCCTCATCGCATGGATGGGAGCACAGCAGATCGTCGCCTCCGGCAACAACCCCGCCGTGGGCCTGACCACCGGCGACCTGACCGCACTGGTCACCTACGCCATGCAGATCCTTATGGCCATGATGATGCTGTCCATGATCTTCGTCATGGTGATTATTTCTCAGGCTTCTGCCGAGCGTATCTGCCAGGTGCTGCAGGAGGAAAGCACGGTGCAGAACCCGGCACAGCCGGTGACTGACATGGCCGACGGCTCCATCGAATTCGACCACGTCACCTTCCGCTACTCCGACAGTTCCGAAAAGCCCGTGCTTGACGACATCAACCTGAAGATCCGCTCCGGCATGACCGTCGGCATCGTCGGCGGTACTGGTTCGGCAAAGTCGTCTCTGGTACAGCTCGTGCCGCGACTGTACGACGTGAGCTCCGGTTCGCTGAAGGTCGGCGGCGTGGATGTACGCGACTACGATCTCGAGGCGCTGCGCGATCAGGTGGCCATGGTGTTGCAGAAGAACGTGCTGTTCTCCGGCACTATTGCCGAAAACCTCAGGTGGGGCAACCCGAACGCCACCGATGAAGAGATTCGCCATGCCGCGCAGCTCGCGCAGGCCGATGGATTCGTTCAGGAATTCCCCGATAAGTACGACACGTACATCGAGCAGGGCGGTACCAATGTGTCCGGCGGACAGCGCCAGCGCCTGTGCATCGCCCGTGCGCTGCTGAAGAAACCGAAGATTCTGATTCTCGACGATTCGACCAGCGCCGTCGATACCAAGACGGACAAGCTGATCCGTTCCGCGTTCCACAACGAGATTCCGGACACCACGAAGATCATCATCGCCCAGCGCGTGGCCTCCGTGCAGGAATCCGACATGATTCTGGTGATGGATTCCGGCCGCATCATGGCGTCCGGCACACACGACGAACTGCTCGCCACCTGCGATGAATACCGTTCCATCTACGAATCCCAGACCAAGAACCAGGCCCAGCCCGAAGAACTGGCCGCTGCCGAACAGGCTGCTGAGTCATCTACCGCTGAGCCGTCCGAAACCGTGACGGTGACAGTGACCATGCCCACGGCCGATACCAGCGCAGCTGATGCCAATGCAGCCGATACCAAGGAAGGAGAAGCACGATGAGCAACGACCAGAGTTTCAAGAACCGCAAGCCCGCCATGGGCAAAGCCGAGCCTGGCACCATCAAGCGCATCTTCAGCTACATCTTCCAGTACAAGTGGCGTGTCATCGCCATCGTGGTGTGCATCTTGGTCGGTGCCGCCGCGCAGGCCGGTTCCGCGCTGTTCCTCCAGTCGCTCATCGACACGTACATCCTGCCGATGGTGGGGGAGTCGAACTCCGACTGGGCCCCGCTGCTGCGGGCCATCAGCCTGATGGCGGGCCTGTATGTGGCCGGCATCGTGGCGTCCTGGCTGTGGCAGTGGCTGATCGTCACCGTCGAGCAGGGCACGCTCAAGAAGATTCGTGACGACATGTTCGCCCACCAGCAGAAGCTGCCGATCCGCTACTTCGACAGCCACGAGCACGGCGACATCATGAGCCACTACACCAACGACACCGATACGCTGCGCCAGGCCATCTCGCAGTCGTTCCCGCAGATGTTCTCCTCGATTATCTCCGCGGTCGCGGCGCTGCTGTCCATGCTGTGGCTGTCCATTCCATTCACCGCGTTCGTAATCGTGTTCACCGTTCTGCTCTACTTCATCGTGCGCAAGATCGTGAGCCGCTCCGGCCGCTACTTTGTCAAGCAGCAGCAGTGGATCGGCGACGTGAACGCCTTCGTGGAGGAATCCGTCAACGGCCAGAAGGTCATCAAGGTCTTCAACCATGAAGACGCCACCCAGAAGACCTTCGACGAGAAGAACGAGGAACTCTTCGAGGCGTCCGCCGAAGCGAACACCTGGGGCAACGTCACCATGCCGGTCGTCGGCAACATGGGCTACCTGCTCTACATCCTGCTTGCCATCGTCGGCGCCGCCGTCTCGCTGGCCGGCGTCAACGACATCGGTCTGACCGGCGTCAAGCCGCTCACCCTCGGCACGCTCGTCTCCCTGCTGACCCTGTCCCGCTCGTTCATCAACCCGATCGGTCAGGTCTCTCAGCAGCTGACCATGGTGATGATGGCGCTCGCCGGTGCCTCCCGTATCTTCAAGCTGATGGATGAGCCCATCGAGGAAGACAAGGGCACCGTGACGCTCGTGAACGTGGAACTTGGCGAGGATGGCCGCACCATGACCGAAGTCGACCACGAGACCGGCCACTGGGCATGGAAGCGCGAGGTCGGCGACGACGGTACGAGGTCTCTGAAGGCCGCAGAAAAGCTCAAGGGCTCGGCCCGCGAGGTGGCGATGAAGGCCAAGGAGCAGGCGATCACCTCGCCCGACGGCCGACTGACCCTGCTGCGCGGCGACGTGCGCTTCACCAACGTGACCTTCGGCTACAACCCGGACAAGCCGGTGCTGCACGGCATCACCTGGTTCGCCAAGCCCGGCCAGAAGATCGCGCTCGTCGGCGCCACCGGTGCCGGCAAGACCACCGTGACCAACCTCATCAACCGGTTCTACGACATTCAGGAAGGCCAGATTCTGTATGATGGTATCTCCGTGGCCGGCATCAAGAAGCCTGACCTGCGCAGGTCTTTGGGCATCGTGCTGCAGGACGTGAACCTGTTCACCGGCACCGTGATGGACAACATCCGTTACGGCCGCCTGAACGCCACCGATGAGGAATGCATCGAGGCCGCGCGTCTGGTCAATGCGGACAGCTTCATCCGCATGCTGCCCGGGGGATACAACACGGTGCTCGAAGGCGACGGTTCCGGCCTGTCCCAGGGCCAGCGCCAGCTGATCTCCATCGCTCGCGCGGCGGTGGCCGATCCGCCTGCGCTGATCCTTGACGAGGCCACGTCCTCGATTGATACGCGTACTGAAGAGGTTGTGCAAGCTGGTATGGATAACCTGATGAAGGGCCGTACGGTCTTCGTCATCGCCCACCGCCTGTCCACCGTGCGCAATTCCGATGTGATCATGGTGCTCGACCACGGCAACATCATCGAGCGTGGTTCGCATGACGAGCTGATCGCGCAAAAGGGCGAGTACTATCAGCTCTACACCGGCGCGGTGGAGCTGGAGTAGTCGGTACGCCTGCAAAAACCGCACCTCGATTATCGGGTTGAAGTAATTCTTATCCGGTAGTTGGGGGCGCGGTTTTCTATGTTGAGAGCCGTGTGTTGGTGCAGGATTGCGAATATTGGCGGTATTTGCTGCGCTCATTGCCATTTACTTCTCGTTCCCCGGAGTCGGCATGATTATTGCTTCGATTGTATTAAGAGTGGGTTCGGAGTGCTGACTTTTCTTGCCTGCTTGTTCATTGCTGGTGTTACCGCTGTATATACGCCAATCTACGACGCTGCGTCAGATGCGTTGCCGGTCGAGGAGAATGGTCGTGGCGTAGGAATTCTCGATCTGATGATGAACACTTCGGCCTCTATCGGAGTCGGCGTATACTCCAGTCTCATGGCCAGTGACACCATGGGCAAGGGTGGTCTGTTCGGTGTTGGCAGTGGTGTGGAAGCGCAGACCTCCAACATGTTCTGGATTATGTGTGCGGTTTCGGTGTTGTCGATGATTGTACTGTTCGTATTTCGCAAGAGTTTTACGGCAAAACGCAATGTCTGATTGCGCCTGCTGGTGCGGAGCATGTTGATCGAACAGACTACCGCACCAACAGCATCTATCATTCAGAAAGGGAATATCATGCCTGCTATGGATGAAACGCTTGTTTCTCTTGATTGCATTCATGGGGCCGTGTCCGTCGTTGGCTCGATGAATGCCGATTATACCGTCACCACCGAGCGTCTGCCCAAACCGGGGGAGACAGTGCTAGGAGGGCCGTTGCGGGTGCTTCCTGGTGGCAAGTCAGGGAATCAGGCTGTTTCGGCCGCTCGTCTTGGAGCCAAAGTCCGATTGTTTGGTGTGCTCGGTTCCGACGCTAATGCGGATTTTTTGCTTAAAGCATTGAACGATACCGGTGTGGACACCAGTTATATTCGGCACGTGGATGGGGCCAGCGGGACCACGGTCATCACCGTAGACGCGGCAGGAGAGAACACGATTGTTTATTCTCCCGGCTCTAACGCTTACGTCAGTGTTGAGTATATTCAATCGATGCGGGATAATCTGACCTCAGCCGATGTACTGGGACTGTGTTTGGAGAGTCCGATGGAAACGGTCACGGCATGCGCTCGCCTCTGTCATGATGCCGGGCTCAAGGTATTGCTCAACGATTCGCCATTCGTTGCTGAACTACCCGCTGAACTTATCGAGGCTTCGGACATTCTGCTGGTCAATGAACATGAAATGGCGCAGCTGCTGGACATCGCCGAGCCTGACGATGACGATTGGGATGGACTGGACTGGTCTGATGTGGCGCGGCAGATGCATGACTTCGGTTTTAATCAGGCGGTAATTACGCTTGGCGGGGATGGGTCGGTAGTCATCGATGGTGATGATATCTATCGTATTGCGCCAGTTGCGGTTGAGGCCATCGACACTACCGGGTGCGGAGATGCCTTTATGGGCACGGTTCTGGCCGGGCTTGCCTCGGGTCATGCGTTGGCGGACAGTGCGCAGTTGGCCTCATACGTTTCCGCGTACGCCGCGACTGGGTTCGGCGCGCAAGCCTCTTATGGTACTGCCGCTCAGATTCGTGAGCGGTTTGGTGCGAAGTAATTGCTGAGTGCAGAGTCTTGCAGGCCGTGAATTGGATGCAGACCTAACACGTCCATTTAGACGCTATGCAGTGTCGAATGTTCTCGGCGCGGATTTTACGAAGTATTGTCAGCAAATGCATCAAGGCAATGGCGGCGGTCTGGGCGGGACTACGGACACGCATAACAGTATCGAGTACTCGAATGAGTCCTATGACGCGAAAACTCGGACCGTGACGATGCATGCCGTTATCGACTGGAGTGATCCGTACCGATTCGGGGATTCGACCGGCAGTTTTACTGCGCCGGACATCACCGTTGTCTTTGACAAGTCCGGGAAAATCCAGCGCATTGACTCCACGGTCTGGGGATTCCCGCCTGCCCGATAATTATCGGAGGGCCTGAAACATGCACGTTCTCATCAGCGCTGCGGGTCGACGATGCTGCAACCATATGGCGTCATACCCGCATGACGTGAGTTACACTATGTAGTAAAGTTATTTACTGAAATACTGCGTATTGTTACGTACTGAGGCGTGGAAGGCTCAACTATGGTCACGATGAAGGAAATCGCGCAGAAATCAGGCTTCTCGCAGGCCACGGTATCCCGGCTGCTCAATGGGGACCCGACATTGTCCGTCAAAGAGGAGACGCGACGTCGCATCATCGAAGTCAGCGAGCAGCTTGGCTACGCTACCGGATCACGCCGTATCGCATTGCCACGCCGTGTGGCCGTACTCGACAACGCCACCCGCGAGGAAGAACTGGCGGACGCCTATTTCGATGAACTGCGGTCCGTGCTTGGCGACAATGCCAGAGCCCAGCACATGGAACTCACGTCGTTTTCCCATATCGACGATCTGATTGCCGACGCCGGTGATTTCGACGGCTTCATCTCCATCGGACCGTCCGTACTCTCTTCGGATAGACTGTTGAAGCTCCATCTGGTATTGCCCTATGGCGTATTCATCGACATCAATCCTGCGCCCAGCCTGTTCGATTCGGTACAACCGGATTTAAGCCAAACCATTTTGGACGCATTGGATATGTTGGTGTCCTCGGGCAAACGACGCATCGGCTATATCGGCGGTACTGGCTTCACGATGGGCCTGCACGAATATCCGGAAGACGGCCGATTAACCGCATTCCGCAATTGGACCGAGCGTTTGGGGCTGGATGCGGAAGGCCTGATTTACGCGCAAGGCGCGTTCACTGTGGACACCGGGCGCACTCTAGGGGAGGAAGCGGTTAACGATCATCGAGATGACATGCCGGATGCGTTCATCGTGGCTGCGGACTCGATTGCAGTCGGCGTACTGCAGGCGTTTACCGCTGCGGGAGTGCTGGTGCCTCGCGATACCAGTGTGATCAGTATCAATAACCAGGCCATCGCCCAGTACACTTCGCCGACATTGACCAGTTACGATATCGACCAGAATGAGCTGGCCGATACTGCGATTACGATGCTTGCCGAGGCCATCTCCAGTCGGCGCACGCTGCACCACCATACCTTCATCTCCACCACCCTAGTGGTGCGTGACAGTTTCGTACCAGCACGATAAAGAAGCTCCCTCTGTGCGATAAAGAAGCTCCCTCGTCAGAGGGAGCTTCTTTATCGCTGTTAGAACAGTTCCAGATTCACGTCGAGCGTGTAGGCGCGATCGGCGGGCAGCTGGTACTGCTCATGGACGGGCGCGCCCCATGAATCGTCTCCGCCCACGCCCATTTGCGCGGCCAACAGGCGCAGGAACGTGTGACGGACCGGCGGCAACTCGTTCTGGTGGGTCGCCTCTTCCAGCATGAGCGAGTTGTACGGCAACAGGCTCGCCGCGAAATGTTCGCTGCCGGCCTGGCTGATACGCATGCCGTGTCCTTGGGCGTCAAGCACTTCGGCCCAACGCAAGTCTTCATGGTTGCCGGTCTCCTGCGGCACCAGATACGGTGCATTGTCTTCGGCCGCGGTGCGCTCGAAAATGCCGAGCTTGCCGCCGTGCAGACGGTCGTGATAGGTTTCCTCGGGGCCAAGGCCGTAGAAGCGCAGGTTCTCGTACTGCTTGGGAAGTGTCCATTCCAATCTGAATGCCGGCAGCGTCGGCGCATCGGTGGCACCGGCATATCGGGCGGTCAGATGTACACGTCCGCTGGCGGCATCCACCTCATAGCGCACGGCAACTTGGCAACTTGGGTTTCGCCCGGTTCGGCCAACGTATGACGAATGCCGCCAACGGGCACCAACCTCGTTGACGGCATTCGTCTTTCCAGGACACCGCAATCGCGGATGCATGCCGTTTACGCGTTGAATACGTATTGGTCAAGGCGGCGCATGGCCTCCTTGACGCGGCTCAAGGGCAATGCGAGATTGACGCGGATGCTGTAGGGGGCCTGGAACATGTCGCCGTCCTGCCATGCGACGCCCACATCCCAGCCGCGTTTCTCCAACTCGGGCAGGCTCAGGCCGTGGCGTTCGCACCACTGCTCGCAGTCGAGCAGCAGCATGTAGGTGCCTTCCGGTTTGGCCAGACTCACTCCTTGGAAATGCTTGGTGATGTAGTCGTAGGCGTAATCGACGTTGCCGGTGAGCACCGCCTTCAGTTCGTCGAGCCACTCATGGCCTTCGGGCCGGTAGGCGCCGATCAGCGCGTGCATGGAAAGCACGTTCATGTCGTTGTAGTGGCATTTCGAGCTTTTGGCCACGATGCGGTCCCGGAGTGTGGGATTGTAGATGATGTGGTAGCTTCCCACCAGTCCGGCGAGATTGAAGGTCTTGCTGGGCGCGTAGAACGCCACGGTCCTGTTGCGTGCGTCCTCGCTGACCGATTGGGTGGGGATGTGCTGGTGGTTCCCCAGAGTCAAATCGGACCAAATCTCGTCGGAAATGACCACGCAATCGTTGGCCTTGTACACTTCCATGGCCTTCTCGATTTCCCAACGTTCCCACACGCGCCCGCAAGGATTGTGAGGGCTGCAGAACACGGCCACGTGGATGTGATGCTCCTTGAGCTTCCTGTCCATATCCTCGTAATCCATGCGCCATACGCCGCGCTCGTCCAGCGTGAGCGGACTGTGGACGATGCGGTAGCCGTTGTTTTCGATGCTCCGGGTGAACCCGATGTAGGTCGGGCTGTGCAGCAGCACGCCGTCGCCGGGGGCGGCGAACGCGGTCAGCGCACTGATCACACCGCCCAGGACCCCGTTCTCGTAGCCGATCGCCTCCCGGGTCAATCCGGTGACCCCGTTGCGCGTGGACTGCCAGTCGATGATGGAGCTGTAATAGTCGTCGGTGGGGGAGAAGTACCCGTAGGCGGGATGCTTCGCCCGTTCGATGATGGCCTGCGGGATCGTGGGCACGGTCGGGAAGTTCATGTCCGCCACCCACATGGGGATGACGTCGAAACCCTCGCGTGGCGGGTCCGGCGCGAATCCCGGGTCGGTGCCCAGTCCGTCGACCGCGATCGAATCCATGCCATGCCTGTTCATGATGGACGTGAAATCATACGTCATTGTCCGACAATCCTTTCTCGGTCCGTGGTGGCCGGTCCCAATCTAAATCGGGCTCCTGACGGTGCCGTGGCCGTGGGCGGCGATTTGACCGCGTGGCGTGTTACGATATGCACCGTTGTGAGGCAGTGATCCGTTATCAGCGGGGAGTCTTCGGAAGAACGGCGGCAATCGCCCAGTAGAACCGACGGGATCGGCCCGAGACAGCCGAACACAAGCGGTCGCGCAGGCTCGCGGCTCCGAGTGCAACAGTTCGGAGCGGCGCAACCGGTGCGATAAGCGAGGTGGTACCGCGGTGCGGAGCGCATACCAGCGCCCGTCATCGTCCTCGTAGGCAGGAACGGCAGACAGGGCTGTTCCGGGCGGAACACAGTCAGTTCCGGCTGCGAGGCGATTGACGCGATCGGCCCCACGGTTCGGTACGTGACATTCGTGAACCCAGCCGGCACACGTCGGCGCCCGGCAATCGCCATCAATGACGCTCCTGTAGGACCAGTGCACAGTACTAACAGGAGATTTACGGTGAGCGAAAACGTATATCCCAAGGCGAACGAGGGCGGCGAGACCGCGCACGTCGCGCCGAACCCCAGCTTCCCCGACATGGAGGAGACCGTTCTCGACTACTGGGACAAGGACGACACCTTCCAGAAGTCCGTTGAACGCAACCCTTCCGGCGACCACAGCCAGAACGAATTCGTGTTCTTCGATGGCCCGCCTTTTGCGAACGGTCTGCCGCACTACGGCCACCTGCTGACCGGCTACGCCAAGGACGTGATCCCGCGCTACCAGACCATGAAGGGCCGCAAGGTCAACCGCGTGTTCGGCTGGGACACCCACGGCCTGCCCGCCGAGCTTGAGGCGCAGAAGGAACTCGGCATCGACTCGGTTGACCAGATTGAGAAGATGGGCATCGACAAGTTCAACGACGCCTGCCGCGCTTCCGTGCTGAAGTACACCAACGAATGGCAGAACTACGTGCATCGTCAGGCCCGTTGGGTGGACTTCGAGCACGGCTACAAGACCCTGAACATCCCGTACATGGAATCCGTGATGTGGGCCTTCAAGCAGCTCTACGACAAGGGCCTGGCCTACCAGGGCTACCGTGTGCTGCCGTACTGCCCGAAGGACCGCACGCCGTTGAGTGCGCACGAGCTGCGCATGGACGCCGACGTGTACCAGGACCGCCAGGACACCACCGTGTCCGTGGCCGTGAAGATGCGCGATGAGGACGACGCCTACGCCGTCTTCTGGACCACCACCCCGTGGACCGTGCCCACCAACTTCGCCATCGTGGTCGGCGGCGACATCGACTACGTCGAGGTCCGCCCGACCGAAGGCAAGTTCGCTGGCAAGAAGTTCTACCTCGGCAAGGATTTGCTGCCGCACTATGAGAAGGAACTCGGCGAGAACTACGAGGTCGTGCGCGAGCTCAAGGGCTCCGAGCTGGAAGGCCGCCGCTACTACCCGGTCTTCCCGTACTTCGCGGGTGACGAGGCCGAATCCGAAGGCCACGTGCCTGGCCCGAACGGCTACACGATCTTCACCGCCGACTACGTCGACACCGTTGAAGGTACCGGTCTGGTTCACCAGGCTCCCTATGGTGAAGACGATATGAACACGCTGAACGCTAAGGGCATCAAGAGCACCGACGTGCTCGACGATGGCTGCCGCTTCACCGCGCAGTGCCCCGACTACGAGGGTGATTTCGTGTTCGACGCCAACCTGCCGATCCTGCGCAACCTGCGCGCCGGCGATGGCCCGCTCGCCGAGATTCCGGAAGAGCGCCGCGCGATCCTCTTCCAGGAGAAGAGCTACGTGCACTCCTACCCGCACTGCTGGCGTTGCGCCACCCCGCTGATCTACAAGCCGGTCTCCTCCTGGTTCGTGTCCGTGACCAAGATCAAGCCGCGTCTACTGGAATTGAACCAGCAAATCAACTGGATCCCTGGCAACGTCAAGGACGGCCAGTTCGGCAAGTGGCTCGCCAACGCGCGCGACTGGTCCATCTCCCGCAACCGCTTCTGGGGTTCCCCGATTCCGGTGTGGGTGAGTGACGATCCGAAGTACCCGCGTGTGGACGTTTACGGTTCTCTCGAAGAGCTCAAGGCCGACTTCGGTGACTACCCGCGCGACAAGGACGGCAACATCAACATGCACCGTCCGTGGATCGACAACCTGGTCCGCGTCAACCCGGACGACCCGACCGGCAAGTCGCACATGCACCGTATTTCCGATGTGCTCGATTGCTGGTTCGAGTCCGGTTCCATGTCGTTCGCGCAGTTCCACTACCCGTTCGAGAACAAGGAGAAGTTCGAGCAGCACTTCCCGGCCGACTATATCGTGGAATACATCGGCCAGACCCGCGGCTGGTTCTACCTGCTGCACGTCATGGCGACCGCCCTGTTCGACCGCCCAGCGTTCAAGAACGTGATCTGCCACGGCATCGTGCTCGGCTCCGACGGCCAGAAGATGTCTAAGCACTTGCGCAACTATCCGGACGTGAACGGCGTGTTTGACAAGTACGGTTCCGACGCCATGCGCTGGTTCCTTATGTCTTCGCCGATTCTGCGCGGCGGCAACCTGATCGTCACCGCCGATGGCATCCGCGACACCGTGCGCCAGGTCATGTTGCCGGTGTGGAGCTCCTACTACTTCTTCACCTTGTACGCCAACGCGGCCAACGGCGGGGCCGGATTCGACGCCCGCCAGCTGCGCGCGGACGAGGTCGCCGGTCTGCCGGAGATGGACCGCTACCTGCTGGCCCGTACCCGCCGCCTGGTGCTGGCCGCCGAGAAGTCGCTGAACGAGTTCGCGATTTCCGACGCCTGCGATGCGGTCTCCGACTTCATCGACGTGCTCACCAACTGGTACATCCGCAACACCCGTGACCGCTTCTGGAACGAGGATGCGTCCGCGTTCAACACGCTGTACACCGTGCTTGAAGCGTTCATGCGCGTGCTTGCGCCGCTGGCCCCGATGGAAGCCGAGTCCGTGTGGCGCGGCCTGACCGGCGGTGAATCCGTGCACCTGGCCGATTGGCCGTTCGTGGCGGACGAGAAGACCGGTGAAGACACCGAACTCGGCCGCGTGCTGGTCGACGACCCGGCCCTGGTGGATGCGATGGAGAAGGTGCGCGAGGTTGTTTCCGGCACCCTGTCCCTGCGCAAGGCCGCCAAGATCCGCGTGCGCCAGCCGCTTTCCAAGCTCACCGTGGTGGTCGAGAACGTGGACGCCGTCAAGGCATACGACGAGTTGCTGAAGTCTGAACTTAATATCAAGAATATTGAGTTCTCGACGCTGCAGGATGCCTCCGCCCACGGTCTGAAGATTGTTCACGAGCTGCGTGTGAATGCCCGTGCGGCGGGTCCGCGCCTCGGCAAGCAGGTGCAGTTCGCCATCAAGGCCTCCAAGTCCGGCGACTGGCATGTCGATGCTGCGTCCGGTGCGCCGGTGGTCTCCACGCCGTCCGGCGACCTTGCGCTGGTCGAAGGCGAGTACGAGCTGATCAACCGTGTGGAGGAGGAGAACGCCACCGTGGCCGCCGCTTCGGTCTCCGCCGCTCTGCCGACCGGTGGCTTCGTGATCCTCGACACCGCGCTGGATGACGACCTGCTGGCTGAAGGCTACGCCCGCGACGTAATTCGTTCTGTGCAGGACGCACGTAAGGCTGCCGATCTGGACATCGCGGACCGTATCGCCCTGGTGCTGACCGTGCCGGCCGCCAATGTGGCCAAGGTCGAGCAGTTCAAGGATCTGATCGCCTGTGAGACGCTGGCTACCTCCTTCGAAGTGAAGGAAGGCGCCGAGCTGGCCGTTGAGGTCGCCAAGGCGTGAGGCTGATGCTGAGCTAAGGCTCTTCAATTGGTCTGAAACAATTGCGGGCATCCGATATACAGTGATTCAATGAACACTGCATATCGGATGCCCGCATTTTTCGCGCGTTTATGCGTCTTTTCGACGCATCCCTATTTTGAAAAAACTAACTTATTCAAGTTTTTCAAAATAGAAGGGGAACGGTTCTACCTCTCATGGCTTGTGAGGTGTCGCTTCAATCGTTGTTAGCTACACTTATCGCGATAAGTGTAGCTAACAACGGAAATGGTAGTGCCCAAGTTGCCGGTAGATGTATTGCGTATGTTCGGCCAGCCACTCGTATCCCGTCTGCCCTGCTTCATGTAGTGCCGATGCCCGCTTGGGAACAGCGTAAGTT
>OBXB01000073.1_pt1 | contig 25447 bp, 28 predicted proteins | sample 1476581 | NCBI WGS metagenome assembly OBXB01 (sample SAMEA2580147, study PRJEB22360) | human gut metagenome | biome: human gut; feature: human-associated habitat; material: faeces | place: Denmark | collected 2008/2010
GCCGTACATGGTATGAGGCAAAGTAAAACATGAAAGAAAATTTTCCATTTACCTACTTTCTCTTGCGTTATATGTTGGGATTTCTAGCCGTTGTCCTAGCTATCGTAGCAGTATTGGTGATTATCACCTACTTTATGACTAAGTAGAATTAGAAAGATGAAAGTTGGACTGAGGTCCGGCTTTTTTTGATGCGTTTAAGTATTTTGTGTGAATATTATGAGCTTCTTTTCTAAAAGTTTTGAGTTACTTTATAAAATGATATTAAGTTTGTGTGTCGTATTTATGTATTTTGAACTAAAATGTGTTGATGGTATCTTTTATGAGGAGTATTTTTCAATATTTAGTGAAAAATATACCGTTATTTATAAAAATTTTATTTTTAAAAAGTAGAATTATTTGGATGCTTTTAAGAAAATTTAAATTAGAAATCATGATGAATGTGTGAAGGTTTAGCTTTCTATACTCTCAAAATATTAAAGGAAAATAAAACGAACATACATTGACATTATCACTGGAATTGTAATGGTTTTACGATTTTTAAAATTGTGTAAAAACAATTATTTTTTAATTATCAATCTAATCTTAATAATAATAAAATGATAATACTAGTTCTATAATATCTTGAAAAATCTTATTTTAAAGGGGTTTAACAACTCGAAATAATGATTTAAATTTTCAAAAAATACTTGACACTCTTAAATTCCGGGAGTAAAATTCTAACATAAAGTTAAAAGGAGAGAAAATTATGAAAAAGAAGCAACTTTTTTCTTTGCGTAAAAAGAAAATTGGATTGTGCTCTGTTATTTTAGGAATGGCTATTATTGGAGGAACTCCATTGGTAGTACATGCGGATAGCGTAGATACAACAACGAACCCAGTTACAGAGCTTGTAGCTACAAGTGGAGGAGATAATACATCAACTCCTGCTGAGGCTAATACAGCTGTGACAACAGCTAGTGCACCAGCTGTTGAATCTGTTACAACATCGACAACTACTACAACAGATTCTAAGCAATCATCAGACGTTGTTTTTCTAGGAGTTGATACGAATAGCAAAACAAGTACAGAAACTGTTAAAGCAACTACGGAATATCGATTGGATGAAAATCTTGATGCTGGAGTGACTAAAGTAGTTTCAGAAGCTAAAGATGGTCAAACGACGACAACAGAAAAAACAGAAGTTAAACAAACAGACTTCGACACTCTTATTGACCCAAGAGTTAAAGATGACACTAACCGTTATGTGACTGAGAAGTTTTATCATATTGATAACAGTAAAGAAGTCCCAAGTGATCGTATCGTTATTGATAAGATTTACTTGGATCTCACTCCTGAGGTGGAGAAAATCGATTTTAGGAATTCAGCGAAATCCCCTCGTGAATTAGCATCAACAGGGTATGCTTTTGTCGTATCAAAGGAAACGAATAAGTTTATACCACAGGAGTATTATAAACCAACGAAATTTCATCCTGGCATAGTTGACTATGATGCGACGGACGAAATGAAATATTTCAATACTGTTGCTGGTAAAATTTATAATATTTCTAGTGGTTCATACCTTTCAAAAATTTTACCACTTCAAAGTAGCGACTCTGACGATATTAAACGTTATTTTTCTGGTCAGTACATCACTGACGGTATGTATGCGGATGCCAAAGCAGCCTTTATGCGTGCTCAAGATGTGGCAAATCGTATTAAAAAAAATGATCAAGAGCAAGGTAGTAATTTATGGGATGATGGGGCAGAAAAAAACTATCAATTTGTTCAAAATGCATTTGATACCATAACACAACGCTATAACAATAGTAGAGGTTATTACGGAACTAAAATTGACTACACAACTGCTCCAACTATGACCGCTGAAGAACGTGAAGAGTTTGAAACAAATCTAAAAAAATTACCACTTGCGATTCGTCAAAATATTTTGAAATTGATTGTAACAGATAATCAATTAGAGAAAACATATAAAGGTACTCCAGCTGGGGCAACGGCCTTTGGGAATACAAAGCATATTATACTAAAAAATTACCGTAAGTTAACTGACCCTATTTATGTAGTAGAAGAAGTGGACGGTAAAGAATTAGCTGTTGAAAAAACAAATGTATCGGTTACTCAACCTAGAGTAATGTTTTCTAATGTATTACATGAATTATCTCATATAATTGACTTTTCTAGCGGATATCAATTACTTGGACTTAGCGATAAAAACCTTGTTGGTTTTTCTGATAGTGATGAATTTAAAGCAATCTATAATACCTACTTTAAAGATAAAGTTGTTGAGGAGTACACAAGGGATAATAATATGGAAGCATTCGCAGATTCTTTAGGAGAGTACATTAAACTAAGAATTTTTGGTATCCAACCTAAACGCTATATTAATCGTCCTGATAAAGATGGAAAAATCCATACGATTAAGTTAATTAAGGGAGATTTTTTATACGACAGCCCGGAAGCATATAGCCCAGTACTCACTGCAGAAGCTGAGACAGGTTACTATTCTAAGTTATACGCTAAGCTTTTCGAAGACCCAGCTGTAGTTACAATGAAAAACAGCAAGACTGTCACTAAAACCGATGTTCAAAATGGTCTTGTGGTTTATGGTGCTAAACCTACTGAAAAAACAATAACAACACCATTTAAAGTTATCTATAAGTCAGATGACAGCAAGGACTTTGGTTATATTGCTGAAGTTGGTGGTAAGAATGGTGAAAAGGTTATCCGCACAAGCTACGTTTTGAAAGATAATAAACCTGAAGCAGTTGAAAAAGTCTTATCTGATATTGCTGCTGTTGATAAAGTAGTGACTAAAGGAACTAAGACAAAAACTGCTATTACTGATGTGATTCCTACTGCTATCAAGTATGTTCAAGATGCAACTCTTGATAAAGGTGTAGAAAAAGCAGACGACAAACATGTTGGTTCACGAGGTTACACAACAGTAACGACTACGTATAAGTTAGATCCTGTAACAGGGGAAATCACATCAAGTGAAACTAAAGTTGTTACACCTATGGTTGAAAAGGTTGTTTATGTTGGAACTAAGGTTACCAAAGTAGATGCTCCTAAACAAGTAGAGCAACCAGCTAAAAAACCTGAATTGAAGCCAGAAATCCAGTCTGAGCAACAACATCACCCAGCTGTGAAACCAGTAGTAGCAACTAAACCACAAGTAGCTATTAGCCAAAAAACACCAAAAGTTGAGAAAGCTCATGTAGTATCAGCTAAGTTAGAACAAGTCTCTACTAATCAAGACGCTACCGTGGAAGCTACACAAGCAGTGGTAAATCGCCGTGGTGCAACAGACTACCAAGCATCTCTACCACAAACAGGTGAAGCAGATACAGCTGTTTACGTCTTAGCAGGTTTGGGGATGGTTGGACTTGCGGGAGTAGCTACTCGTAGGCGTCATGTATAGTATCTTGTAAGAGCTGAATAATCTCATCAATTTGATGAGATTATTTAGTCTAGTGTTAAAAGAGCTTTATGATACTAAATATATACATAAGTAATTAGGAGGGGAGCAATGGCACGATATTTAGTGGGTACAGGTAGCAATTGTTGGAATTTTACTGATGCCTACAATGCTGCTAAAAATGGTGATATCATTGAGTTTGATAAAGGATATACATATGAGCTTCCATCTTTCAGTGTACAGGTAATTGAAAAGGACCTACACTTTGTTGGACACGTGGAAAAGAAAGCAGGTAACAGTACTTTTCATAATGTTCTTAACGCATATTTTGATGTGACAAATGGAGCGAAGGTGACCTTTGAAAATCTATGGTTTAAAACGAGTGATAATAGAGTTGCTCTTTCTGTAACAAATGGGGCAGATGTTTTTTGTACGAATATTTATTTTGAAGAGCAAATTTTAAACAATGAGAAGTTCTTACTTTATGCAAGCAATAACGCTAAGCTTCATCTGAATGAAGTAGGGATGAAGGTGGTTAATGGCTCAACTACGACAGTTGGTGTTTTTTCCTCAGAGTTAATCATTGAAAATTCTAGAATTTTGGGTCAATTAGATTTAGAGCAAGGGTCTAGAATGATGATGAACAGTGTTCACTTGGAGCATTATACTAAAAATGCAATTTGTGCTACTGACTCTAGAATAACGGTAAAAAGCTCAACAATTAAAGGTGGAAATACTCAAAATAATCTTCCTTTGATTTGGTTAGAAAATGTTGTCTGGGCTTCTGAGTCGACATCAATGGTACAACCAAACTATATAAATTCAATTAACTTGTCTGAAAATGTATTATTTTCGTCTCAAAATGACAGAATTACGTCAATAAATACTTATTCAAGTCAAGTGTACTTAGAGCAAACAACAATTACTGATATTATACTCTTAAACGAAAAATCTTTTGGTGTTTTTAGAGGTGAGATTAATTTTCTTGGAAATAACAGCGAAAAGATAGATTTAGAATTAAATGATAACAGTGCAATCTTTGCCGATTGTTTAGTCCTTCATCGTAGTGTTGAGCCTAACTGTCGTGTGTCGAGTTCTTCCTATCTTCAAATAAAAAATCTGAGCTATCCCGAAGGAGATATCGCAGATTTAAATTATGAGATTTCCGATGATAGTAAGTATGTTTTAGAAACTTCCGAAGTACAGATTCAACCGAAAGAAAATGAAAATAATGCTCTTGAGGAACTAAATAATCTTGTTGGTCTTGATAAGGTTAAGCAAGAGATTAAAAAGATGGTTCGTATGGTTGACTTCAACAAAAAGCGTATTGAAAAGGGATTACCGCCTGAAAAGCAGACACTTCATTCTGTTTTTATGGGAAATCCAGGTACAGGTAAGACTACAGTAGCTCGTTTGTTAGGTGAGGTTCTCTATCAAAATGGAGTATTGTCAGGCGATTCTTTCCGATTTGTTGAAGCGACAGAATCTGATTTGATTTCGTCTAATGTGGGCGGTACTGCTGAACAAACTCAACGTTTATTAGAAAAGGCTAAAGGTGGCATCTTATTTATTGATGAAGCTTATACTCTGCATAAGAAACAAGGCGTAGATCATGGTATTGAAGCAATTAACACCATCTTGAAATATATGGAAGATAATCGTGATGATATAATGATTATCTTTGCGGGTTACACGAAAGAAATGGAGCAATTCCTTCAAACTAATCCAGGTCTAAAGTCGCGTGTTCCAAATACCTTTATATTTGAAGATTATAGTGATGATGAAATTGTCCAACTAGGTAAGTCATTCCTTGCTAAAGGAGGTTATAAACTAGAAAATTCAGATTATTATGCTCAACATGTTAAACGTGCTTATGATGTATCGCTTGATAAGAGCAATGGTAGATGGATTCGTAACTTAAATGAGAAATTAGTTAAAACGTTTGCTGCCCGCGTCAATGAGCAAGATTCAGAAGATATTGAGACAATCATGAATGTGGATATCGATGCAGTCTTTGAAGAAGATAAATATAAAGAAGGTGTAGATGGACAAGAAGATGCCATGGTCACTTTGGATAATTTGATTGGTATTTCTAAAGTCAAAGAACAGGTCAAACAGTTTATTGACATGGCAGAGTTTAATAAAAAACGTGCAGAGCAAGGTGGTACTGTAGATGATACAACGCTACATTCTCTATTCTTGGGAAATCCAGGTACAGGCAAGACAACGGTCGCTCGTATTGTAGGTAGTATTCTCTACCAAAAAGGTGTAATAAGTCAGAACAAGTTTATCGAGGTTTCTCGAAGCGATTTGGTGGGCGGTTACATTGGTCATACAGCAATCAAGACTAAGGAAGTCTTGGAAAGTGCGTTAGGTGGAGTTTTGTTTATTGATGAAGCTTATACACTTAGCTCAGGTGGTGCAAACGATTTTGGTAAAGAAGCCATTGATGAGATTCTAAAATTTATGGAAGATCATAGACGAGATATTGTTATTATCTTTGCAGGTTATACCAAAGAAATGGCCGAATTTTTAGAGACGAATTCAGGTCTTCGTAGTCGCATTCCAACAACGTTTGATTTTGAAGATTATACGCCAGAAGAGATTGTACAGATTGGTTTGTTAGGGCTTCATAAGCAAGATTATGAAGTTAATGAGGCACTTTACGCCGAGGTCGTTACCCAGAATTATTCGGTAACAAATGACCATAGTAATGGTCGCTGGGTCAGAAACTTTAATGAAAGATTGCTTAGATATGTTTCAACACGTGTTAACAGAGAAGGAAGTACTGACTATAATACAATTACAGATCAAGATATTGAAAATGTGAGGGAGAGATAATATGACAAATGAAAATGATTATGTAAAACCACCGACAGCAACAGACTATGTTGCACCACCTTCTGCTAATGAACAGAAGACAGACTATGTTGCTCCGCCAACAGCTAATTCTAATCAGCAAACTGACTATGTAGTATCATCAAATGCAGAAGATAGACAATATGAAAATTATAATACTTCAGGGGTTGAACAAGTAAAGGAACCAATGAGTAAACTCAAAGGTTTTGTTTTAGCCACAATAACATTGGTAATAGGAAATATTATTTGGTATCAATTGCTTAGTGCAATTACTATTGCCGTCGCAGGTACAATAACACCTGATCTTAATTGGTGGCAAGGTGTTTTGATGGCAACTCTCTTTGTTGCTCCTAATTTATTGGCAATCTGTTATTTTGGTGGTTTAATGGGGTATTTCCCAAGAATTGAAGAACTAATAAAAGAACATGGTTGGTTCATTGCAGTCTCTGCGTGGCTAATTGCTAGTATTATCATTAGTGCTCTTATTTTACTAGTAGTAGTTGTTGTTTTCCTATTCGTTGTTTTTAAAGTTTTGGCTAGTGATTCATCAAATAAGTAAGTTATAGTTATGAATATTTGAAAAAGAATAGAAATTAAATAAAAAGACTTAAACATTAATTTTGTGTAAGAAGGAGAGTAATTAAGAACAATGAAAAAACTATTTTTAGGTTTGCTATTTTTAACCATGAGTGTGGTCTTGGTGGCATGTAGCTCCGGTCCTAAAGGAACCTATAAAGGAAAGTTGATGGGTTCTGATGTAACCCTCAAAGTTGATGGTAAAAAAGGAACCATGACGGGTGAATCTAGTTGGTTGGGAGAGACTAAAGAAGAACTTACAATTAATGCTAAAGAGAAAAAAATGAAGTCTGATACTGGTGCAACCTATAACTATACTCAAGATGGAGATACTTTAGCTATTTCTGGTGGTGGTGTGACGATTAAGTTTACCAAAGAAAAATAAATAGACTTATGCAAAAACGACTTAACGCTAAAAATAACGTTAGGTCGTTTCTTATGAAAGGATAGTTATGAAAAAGAAATTAACAGGATTTGCGCTTCTGTCAAGTTTATTCTTGCTGACGGCTTGTAACGCAACAAATACGGGTGGTTCAGGCTCGAAAGACAGTACTGCTAAGTCTGAACAAGTAAGTGGCGATTCGTCCGAAACCGAGGAAGTGAGCTACGATGATCTCTATGCTTCAGTCTTGGATCTCTATCGCCCGATTGTTCTGAACGGCGATACATCAGCTGTTCCAAGCAACCTCTCAACTGAGGAAGCTTATTCAACTAATACGATTTTTGAAGCCAATAGAGTGGGTGAAAAAGTCCAATATAGCTATGTAGACATCAACGATGATGGCTCAGCCGAGCTTTTGATTGGTACTCCTGATAGTGTTCATGCACTATATTATCTTGATAATGATGATAAGCCTGTATTTGCCATAAGTGCTGGAACTTTTGCTCAGAGCGGTTACTTGAACACATTGCATTTTTATAAAAATGGGATTATTTATTCTCAGTTATTTCATAGAATGAAGCCTGAAGCAAAGGCTGAGACCTATGAAATCAAGGATGGAGTCTTTAACCAACTTCAATCGGTTGATTTCAGTATGTCTGAGACAACTGATGGTGCCAGTAAGGTTGGCTTAGGTAACGAACAGACTTTGGATTTATCTTCCGAAGATTGGTATGACTTTGACGACTCAAGTAGCGACGAGACAAAAGATAGTAGTAGCGACAGTAAGTCTAACAAAGAGACTGGTATGGACATCAATGCTATTCAGAATGGTGATTTCTCAAGTATCGCTGGAACTTGGAAGAATGGCAAAGGCTATACAATGACCTTTGATAAGAATGGGTTAGTGAGTGATACTGAGAAGGTAGCAATTGAATATGGTAAAATTACTGATGGCTACCTTAAATCGAGTACAGGTCCGAAATCTGGTGTTGGAGTTGGCGGAGGAGCAATAGCATTCTTACCCAAAGGAGTAGCCTTGACCGGTTCTGTAACATCATCACCAAATGAGAAAGCTGATGATCAGTCAGATAAAAGTAAGGACCGCATCTGGAGTGGTCAGTCAATTTATGGAACCACTGACGACAGTTACTTCTTCTATAAAGTCGATTAATAATTTTCAAGCCGAAACTTAAACGTTTCGGCTTTTTTGTCCTCCATAGTGACATTTATGTCACTATTTTTTATTGGCCATCTTACCTATAATAAAAGCATAACTTAAGGATATAACTGAGAGCTAGCGACAGTTGTCTTTAAAATGAAAGGAGATAGAATAGACAGTTAATTTTAGGATATCTCTTAGTGATTAGTGAGGACACTAAGAGATTTGCAACTCACAATTACCATAAATAGAAAAATTAGTATTAATAAGGAGAAAATATATTGAAAACATCAGAAATGACACAACAAGTATTGACACATCAGGAATTATCAGTGGTTGTAGGTGGTGGATGTAGTTGGAACAATGCAGCTAAGGCAGCCCTCGGAACAAGTATCACGGGTCTTATCACTAGTGGCCCAGGAGGAGCTTTATTGGGATTAGCTGGAGGAGCAGTAAGTTACGGAGCGTTGTGTTGGGTATGATTGAATTTTTGATGTCAAAAAATGTGACTTATTTGGAATTGTTTTATATCTTTTTGGGAGTAGTTCTTTCAAAAGTATACCTTGCTTTGCGAGGCCGTAAGCACGATAAACTTGATGTATAAGAAAAAGGGTAGCACACAATGCTATCCTTTTTTACTGTCTTCATAAGTTTTAATCATCTTCTTCTGTGGTGTGGCCATTGGGAACTGGTCAAAGTCTTGACTAGCCACCCAGCGTAGCTCCTTATCGGAAGTAGGTTTACCGTTCTTAACGTTGCCTTCCACCATTTCGATGGTCCATTTTTGATGGCTGAAGGTATGCTTTACGGGTGCAAAATTATTGCTAGACCACTCTGGTTTGAGGGAATAATCTTTCTCAAAAATAGCTTTTTGAGAGACTGTCTCGAGAATACAATCATCCTTTTCAAAAAGGCTGAGTTGTTGGCCAATAAAGTCTGTTTCCACGATAGGGAAGGACCAGAAACCACCTAGCAGACGCCCTTCGATATTTTTTTCGAGCAGAAATTCACCCTTCATATTTCTGATAACAAAAGCCTGAATTTGCATTGGCTTGGGCTTTTTCTTAGGTAATTTGATGGGGTATTTGTCATAGGTTCCGTTGAGATAGGCTGCACAGAAAAAGCGAATAGGGCTTTCGTCTGGTCTTGGATTTTTGGCAGATTCAATATCGGTCCCGAGGTCCATAAGGGCCTGATTAAAGTCGCCGGGTCGGTTAGGGTCAATTAGAATCTCCATGATTGCTTGGAAAATTTTACGATTTTTGGGGTCTCCGATATCGTAGTTAACCTCAAAGAGACGGGCCATAACCCGCATAACATTACCATCAACAGCGGGCTCTGGGAGTCCAAAAGCGATGCTAGAAATAGCACCAGCAGTATAGGGTCCGATGCCCTTGAGTTTGGCAATGTTTTCATATGTATCTGGAAACTGACCATCAAAGTCATCCATGATTTGCTGGGCAGCCTTTTGCATGTTTCGGACACGTGAATAGTAACCTAATCCTTCCCAGGCCTTGAGGAGTTTTTCTTCTGGAGCTTCAGCCAGATCCCTAACGGAAGGGAACCAGTCTAAGAAGCGCTCGTAATAAGGAATGACAGTCTGTACCTGGGTTTGTTGTAGCATGATTTCACTGACCCAGATATAATAAGGATTTTTGGTCCTACGCCAAGGTAAATCACGTTTTTCACGATCGTACCAGTCGAGGAGCGTGCGACGGAAGGAAGCAATCTTCTCAGCATCCCACATGATGATGCCGTAATCTTTTAAATCTAACATGTCTCTATTGTAGCAAAGAAATCTTTTTTCAAAAAATCTTGCGTTTTCGAGTTAAAAGATTGACAAAAGTAAGCGTTTACATTATAATAAAACTGTAAAGAAGATAAGGATTCATCAAGGAGGTAGTAGCCATGGTGACGATCAATATTTCAAGGTATAAAAATGGAGACTGAGCTCTCTAATAAAACAGTAGGCAAAACAAAAACTTTACAATTGGTCTCTAAGGAGTGTAGCAGTATGACAGTAGGGCGTTACAAGAACGGAGATTAAGAGAGTCGCATAAAATAGCTACAAGGGAGTGATACCACCAGAAATCGCAAGCTAAATTTTAAAAGATTAACGTCAAAAAGTGAGGTAAAGCTCATGAGAAATGTTAGTAGATATAAAAATGGAGATACTTAAGTTGTTGTTTAAGATGGCTTAAGAAGTGATATCCATGCGAGTAGAATAATTTATCGGAAGCATTTAATACTTAAATCTTGTTACAAAGTACCGAGGTGACGCTTATGTTGATGTTTGATGTGAGTCGTTATAAGAACGGCGATAAATAAGTCTCATTGAGTGGTCAATAGGAAGATGGGTCCCAGATGATAAGAATCAGAGGTGATTGCTATGATGATGAATCTAGGACGTTATAAAAATGGAGACTCTTCAAGTTATTGCACAAAATAGCTTAAGGAGTGATACCAATGTAATAGAAAATCGTGACTTAGTTACAATTCTTTTTTAAGTTAATGGAGGTAATCTATGATTGCTAGATTGAAAAATGGTGACACACAGTGACACCTCCTTATGAAAAAATATTTTTACAAAAATTCTAAAAGGAATAGTCTGATGACAGTAGAAGATTCTTAAAAAGCTCATTCTAGCGTGTAAGGATGAGCTTTTTGTTAGCTCTCATTTCAGTTTTTTATGATGCTTGTTGGAAGTTTTTAACGTTATTTGAGGTGCCATACGATAGAAAGGTAGAGGGGCTGTGTTCCTACTCTCTTGGTGATTTTAGTTTCTCCCAAAACAGGACACATACATACTTACTTTTTTCCTTGCATTATCCTTTAATCTTTGGTAGAATTATATCTTGTGAGTGCACCTCACTTACTCGTGGCGAAAGACCATGAGTCATTAGACCAAAAGAGGAGGAAAATATCAATGGCTAAATACGAAATTCTTTATATCATTCGTCCAAACATTGAAGAAGAAGCTAAAAACGCTTTGGTAGCACGTTTCGATTCTATCTTGACTGACAACGGTGCAACTGTTGTTGAATCAAAAGATTGGGAAAAACGTCGTCTTGCATACGAAATCCAAGATTTCCGTGAAGGACTTTACCACGTTGTTAACGTTGAAGCAAACGACGATGCAGCTCTTAACGAGTTCGACCGTCTTTCAAAAATCAACGGTGACATTCTTCGTCACATGATCGTTAAACTTGACGCTTAAGAAGGTAGATGAAGGTAGATTATGATTAATAATGTCGTACTCGTTGGTCGCATGACCCGTGATGCGGAACTTCGTTATACACCAAGTAACGTTGCTGTTGCAACATTCAGCCTTGCGGTTAACCGTAACTTCAAGGGTGCTAATGGTGAACGTGAAACAGACTTTATTAACTGTGTTATCTGGCGCCAGCAAGCTGAAAATTTGGCTAACTGGGCTAAGAAAGGCGCATTGATTGGCATTACAGGTCGTATTCAGACTCGTAACTATGAAAATCAACAAGGTCAACGTGTTTACGTAACTGAAGTTATCGCTGATAATTTCCAAATGTTGGAAAGCCGTGCGGCACGTGAAGGTCACAGTGGTGGTTCTTACAACGCTGGAGGATTTGATAATTCAAATTCATTCGGTGGAGGAGCTTCAACTGGTGGTTCATTTGGTGGATCACAACCTGCACAATCTACACCAAACTTCGGTCGTGACGAGAGTCCATTTGGTAATTCAAATCCAATGGATATTTCAGATGACGATCTCCCATTCTAAGAATGGACAAAACGAATTAAATATATAAAGGAGAAATAAACATGGCTCAACAACGTCGTGGCGGATTCAAACGCCGTAAAAAAGTTGATTACATCGCAGCTAACAAAATCGAATATGTTGATTACAAAGATACTGAGCTTCTTAGCCGTTTCGTTTCAGAACGTGGTAAAATTCTTCCACGTCGTGTAACAGGAACTTCAGCTAAAAACCAACGTAAAGTAACAACAGCGATTAAACGCGCTCGTGTTATGGCACTTATGCCTTTCGTAAACGAAGACTAAACATAATGCTCTCGCTTGAGAGCATTTTTTTATGGCTGAATTTAGGTAATCACCTCATGATTTCGAGATGTTATGGCTCGAAAAGTTTCATTTTATTCAATTTTTAAGCCTTCTTAGCTGTATGGAAATAAAGAAAAACCAACTGGTCTTTTCAATTACTCTTGAAAAGCTAGTTGGTTGTTTTTGGGTATGAGGACAGAGTCTTTTAAGAAATCATCGAATTTCTGGTCGTTAACGAGGATATCAAGGTTACCTTTGAAGACCTTGAAACGGTTAGACAACCAGTGTGTTTTGATGTCTGCCCAGGTGTTGAAGCGACTCCAGCGGTAAGGAAGTGTGGGATCTTGTTTTTCAAAGACATAAACGCTACCGTCTTTCTCATAAGCTATAGCAGTATAGATATTGCTAACATCATCGGAGCTATTTTGAAAGACTGATAGGAGTTTAATTTTTTCTGGAAACTTGAGTCCAGCTTTTTTCCAGGCTTTGAGGAGTTCATCTGTAGATTGGTAGTTGGGGTTATCCCCAAATAGGAGACTATAGAGGGCTTGGTCCTTGGCAGTTAACTCCTTGTGGTGAGATTTTAAATTCAGGTACTCATTTTGCAGGGGGAGTTCTTGTTTGGTAAGATCGCTTGAGCTAGTCAGGATGCTATGGAGGAGAAGAAAGGATGTTTGTCGGTAGTTTAAGTCATCGGTGAAGTGAGACTTATTATCTTCAACTATTTTCTCATCTAGGGAGGTGACAAACTGATTCTTATCCTTGCCGATTTTACTTTGCGTCCATTTTTTGACAACTGGTTGAATGCCTGTGTTTTCCTGGTTGTAGTGGCTGATATAAGGTTCTAGAGTATCCCAGTTTTTTGTGGGAATACCTTTGCTTCTTAAGTCTTTGGCTAGTTGCTTCTCCTGAGATGAAGTAGTTACGTTATTGAAGCTATAGTAAGCTTGATAGTTTTTTAGAGTAGTCTTGTGCTTGTGGCTGCAAGCCATCAGTAATAGGCAACAAGCGATGATAAGTAGGGGGAATTTGATACGCATTTATTGGGGTTCTTTCTTTTGTCTGTTAGCTTTAATATTTTAGTATAGAAGAGCCAACTGTGTCAAGATTTCTGGTACAAAAAGACACCCCTCAGGGTGCTTAAATACTGCTTAAGATGCAGGTGCGTAAGTGCTTTGTACGTTGTAGCGACGTTTGAAGAAATATTTAGCAATACCCGCGACAATACCAATGATGAGAACGACAATTGGTGACAGTCCTGGATTGAGATAGCTAGGAAGAAGTGCCGTAAGGCTGAAGAGAGCAAACCATGCGATGAAAGAAAGTGTGATGATGGTCATGCTGAACCACCATTTTGGACGTTCTTCTTTTGGTTTGTTACTGTGGCGGTAAATATAGTGGTAAGGGGTGTACATAGCAAGACCACCGATGAATGATACGGATAGAAGAGTTGTGAGGCCGTAGCTTGTTTGCGTACCAGAAAAACCAAAGACTGCATTCATGATGGCAACAATGGCGAGAAGGAAAAGTGAGGTATCAAGCCACATCTTCCAAGGTGTTTTGTCTGTTTCTGGGACTTCTTTGCTGGTCTTGTCTGAGTTAGGTTGTGGATGTTTTTCAGGAGAGAAACTAGCTGCCCAGACCGTTGGAGCACCAAGGAGACTGCGTCCTGTGATTCCTTTTTTCTGATTTTCAAGGAGTTCAGGAATGACATTACCAAGGATGTCTTTGATTTCTTGGTCTGACTTACCGTCTTTGATAAGCTGATTGGTTGCGATGTGGATGAATTCTTGGTTTTTCTTGGTGAGTTTTTGGATGTCCATGAGATGACCTTTCGATAAATAGTATTAATTTTTTAGTTTAGCAGTTTAGGGAAAAGAAGAGGCTCTATGTTAGAACCATTTTTTCCTGATAAAGTAGATAACAACGCAGGATGACCCGAAGGCTGCCATGAAGAAGATGACCCAAAAGGCGTTATCTAAATCGTTTAGGGGCATAGAATTGTTTTTAAAGTTCATACCGTAAGCGGAGAAGATAACGGTTGGGATGTCCAGAGCCATCGTCATAAGAGCCAGTGTTTTCATGATAGTGTTCTGGTTATTACCGATGATAGAGGCAGACGTTTCAGCCATGGCGTTCAAGACATTTTCATAGATGCCTGCCATCTCAATGGCCTGTTGGGTTTCGACCAAGGTGTCTTCCAAGAGGTCTTCGTCTTCGATGTATTTTTTCAAGCTAGAGGCGTTACCTGTTAGCTTTTTGACAATTCGTTCATTCATCTTAAGTGAGGCTTTTAGATAGACAATGGATTTTTCCAATTCCATCATGTCAATCAGATGCTCGTTCTTTGTCGCATTTTCCAATTGAGCTTCCAATTTATCGCTCTGACGGTCGATAGAACGTAGGGCAGTTAGGTAAAGTTGGGCATTGCGGTAAAGAATCTGAAAGACGAAGCGTGTCTTCATGAAGGTGTAGAAGTTGCGCACACGGTGATTGAGGAAATTATCCATGAGACTGATGTCCTCGAGACAGGTGGTAACAACAACTTCATCCGTAACGATGATACCCAAGGGAATGGTGACGTAGTAGCTTTTGTTATTACGCTCTTCTTGGGTTGGAACGTCGACCAGAATCAAGGTATAGTCGTCTTCGACATCAATACGTGATGTTTCTTCCACGTCTAGAGGGGCGCGGAGGTCTTGGATATCAATGTCAAAACGTTCAGCGACCTTCATGGCCTCTTCCTGAGAAGGGTTTACCAAATGAATCCAAGCACCCGGCTCGAATGTCTCAATTTCTTTGAATTCTTTTCCAGTGGATAAGAACATTTGTTTCAATGGGGACCCCTCCTTTGTCATTCGTTAAGTGTTGGCATGTTTATCTCAAAATGTCTTGTCCGTTCTTGGACCAGAAAAAGTCAGATAAATCAGCAGCACTTAGCTTTTTAGTGATGTCAATTGAGGCCTAGAGACGATGTTCTTTGCCTATTTTACATACTCAACCATTATACTACATTTGAAACATTTTTGGGCTGGATAAATTGAAATTTTGTTATAATATGAGAGAAAGTCGGGATGGCGTTTCCATCCGTCTGTAGAAAGGAGTGGCAGTGGCTTTAGGGCTGGGGCCTCTTGAAAAATATGCAAGATAAGTTAGTGATTCATGGAGCAAGAGCTCACAATTTAAAAAATATTGATGTGGAGATTCCTCGTGACAAGCTCGTCGTCGTAACGGGGTTGTCGGGGTCTGGTAAGTCTTCTTTGGCTTTTGATACCATTTATGCAGAGGGTCAACGCCGTTATGTGGAGAGTCTTTCAGCTTATGCCCGTCAGTTTTTGGGAAATATGGAGAAACCTGATGTGGATTCGATTGACGGTCTTAGTCCTGCCATCTCCATTGACCAGAAAACAACGAGTAAGAACCCTCGATCAACTGTAGGGACAGCAACGGAGATTAATGATTATCTTCGTCTTCTTTATGCTCGTGTGGGTGTTCCCTATTGTCCTAATGGACACGGAGCTATTCAGTCATCCTCTGTGGAACAGATTGTAGATGAGGTTTTAGCCCTTCCTGAACGGACACGTATGCAGATTTTGGCGCCGATTGTTCGTCGTCGAAAGGGGCAACACAAGTCTATTTTTGAGCGCGTGCAAAAGGATGGGTATGTTCGTGTTCGTGTGGATGGTGAGATATATGACGTGACGGAAGTCCCTGAATTATCTAAGTCTAAGATGCACAACATCGAGGTGGTTGTAGACCGCTTAGTGAATAAGGATGGTATCCGTAGTCGTCTCTTTGATTCAGTAGAAGCAGCGTTGCGATTAGCGGATGGCTACTTGATTGTGGACACTATGGATGATAACGAATTGCTCTACTCAGAACATTATTCTTGTCCGGTTTGTGGCTTCACAGTTCCTGAGTTGGAGCCTCGTCTCTTTTCATTTAATGCGCCATTTGGCTCTTGTCCGACCTGTGATGGTTTGGGCAATAAACTAGAAGTTGATATGGATTTGGTCGTTCCTGATGCTAATAAGACCTTGCGTGAAGGTGCACTGGCGCCTTGGAATCCGATTTCATCCAACTACTATCCAGCCATGCTTGAGCAAGCCATGGAGCAGTTTGGCGTGGATATGGATACGCCATTTGAAAACCTGGAAACAGAAGAGCAGGATTTGATTCTCTATGGGTCTGGAGATCGTGAATTCCATTTCCATTATGTTAATGATTTTGGTGGGGTGCGTGATATTGACATTCCTTTTGAAGGGGTTGTGACCAATATCAATCGCCGTTACCACGAGACCAATAGTGATTTCACTCGTAATGTTATGCGTGGTTATATGAATGAGTTGTCATGTCCAACTTGTCATGGCTATCGTCTCAACGAAGCGGCTCTCTCGGTTCGTGTTGGCGGTGAGAATGGCTTAAATATTGGTCAAATCTCTGATTTGTCTATTTCAGATCATCTTGAGGAAATCGATAGCTTGGAATTGGGTGAAAATGAAGGAATGATTGCCCGTCCAATTATCAAGGAAATCAAGGATCGATTGACCTTCCTAAATAATGTCGGCCTTAATTACTTGACCCTTTCTCGTATGGCTGGTACCCTCTCAGGCGGTGAGAGCCAACGTATCCGTTTGGCGACACAGATTGGTTCTAACCTTTCTGGAGTCCTATATGTTTTGGATGAGCCTTCTATCGGGCTTCATCAGCGTGATAATGACCGCTTGATTTCAAGTCTTAAAAAAATGCGTGACTTGGGCAATACCTTGATTGTGGTAGAGCACGATGAAGATACCATGCGTGAAGCTGACTGGCTCATTGACGTGGGACCTGGTGCTGGTGCCTTTGGTGGGCAAATCATGGCCTCGGGAACTCCAGAGGAAGTGGCTAAAAACAAAAAATCAATTACTGGGCAATATTTGTCAGGTGCTAAATCAATTCCTGTACCGATGGAACGCCGTGTAGGGAATGGTCGTTTTATCGAGGTTAAAGGTGCTAGTGAAAATAACCTTAAAAATGTGTCGGTCAAATTCCCACTTGGGAAATTAATCGCAGTGACAGGTGTCTCTGGTTCAGGAAAATCGACTTTGGTTAATGGTATTCTCAAGAAAAAGATTGCCCAAGAGCTGAATCGAAATAGTGAGAAACCTGGGAAACACAAATCCGTGACTGGCATCGAGCATATCGAGCGCTTGATTGACATTGACCAAAGTCCAATTGGCCGTACACCTCGTTCTAATCCAGCCACTTATACAGGTGTTTTTGACGATATCCGTGACCTTTTTGCTCAAACCAATGAGGCCAAGATTCGAGGTTACAAGAAGGGACGTTTCTCTTTCAATGTCAAGGGTGGCCGTTGTGAGGCCTGCTCTGGCGATGGTATTATCAAGATTGAGATGCATTTCTTGCCTGATGTTTATGTCCCTTGTGAGGTTTGTCATGGCACACGCTATAATTCTGAGACTTTAGAGGTTCGCTATAAGGGGAAAAATATTGCTGAAATTTTGGATATGACAGTTGATGACGCAGTTGACTTCTTTGCGGCTATTCCTAAGATTGCTCGTAAGGTGCAGACTATCAAAGATGTAGGACTTGGGTATGTGACCTTGGGACAACCAGCAACAACCCTATCAGGGGGTGAGGCCCAGCGTATGAAACTGGCTAGTGAGCTTCACAAACGCTCTACTGGGAAGTCTTTCTACATTTTAGATGAACCTACGACGGGTCTTCATACCGATGACATCGCACGTCTTTTGAAGGTGCTTGAGCGTTTTGCGGACGATGGTAACACAGTTCTCGTGATTGAGCATAATCTGGATGTTATCAAGACCGCAGACCATATCATTGATTTAGGTCCTGAAGGTGGTGTTGGTGGCGGTACCATCGTAGCTACAGGTACCCCCGAAGAAGTAGCAGCTGTTCCAGAAAGCTACACAGGACAGTATTTGAAAGAAAAATTGAAATAAAAGAAGAAGGCTCTCTGAGTCTTTTTTGCTTTAGGCTGGTTTAAGTTGAGTTTGCTATTCTCTTGTTAAGAAAAAAACATACAGGAGTCAGACTATGGTAAAAAAGCGTTTTTTCATAGGGTTTAACGGTATTCTTCTAGCTCTATTTTTGGATATTTGTCTTTTAATCAGTATTCGCACAGTGGATCATCATGGTCATTTTCAATCAACTACGGATAAATGGGAAACCTTACTTTATGTTATAGGTATTTATGTTAGTTTCCTCCTTTTTGAGATGATTTTGTTTCTTATTATGAGATACCGTAAAAGTAAACACATTTTAGGACAAGTCTTATAGCGACTGGTCCTTATCATGTCTGATTATGGTGACATTTATGTCACTATTTTTTTGAGACAGGAGATTCTATAATAGAGGCAAGCCCTGTAAAGCTAACTACTAAAGGTTAGAAAATTAAGAGAGTAGCCGTATCTTTCGGCCTCAAATCTTATCTAAAAAATTGCTCAAGAACAGCTGTTTTTAGAGTTATTAGGGGTTAGAATGACCAGCTTTGAAAGGACCAGATATGGAGAAGAAAAATATGGATAAACAAAAAGCAAATCTTATTAATGGGTTGACCCTTGTTATTGTGATTGTATGGCTATTTATTGTAATGATGAACGCTACTTTAAGTTTTACAGAAGGCATCGCTTTTATTGACCATAGCCTTGTCTGGGCAACTCTTTCATTGGCTGTCTCTTTGTTTGCACTTAGACTAGCTAGTAAGGACAAAGAAAGATGATTTTCGCTAGTTACCTCTATAAGCTTAGACTGAGCTCATTGGCTCAGTTTTTTTGTGTCTTGCATTATTCTAGTGGGATGGTGACATTTATGTCACTATTTTTTCTTTGGATTCGCTTATATAATGAATTCATAGCTTAAACAAGGTTGTAAAGGCCTTGATTCTTTAATAACGAAAGGAGACGGATATGGTTATCAGTGTAATGGTTCCCTTGTTATTGTTTTTGGGTAGATAGAAAGGTTTAATACAGTCTTAAAAAAGGAGAATAGATGAAAAAAATACAATTTGTTTTGATGTCAAGCTTCGTTTTGGGAGCTTGTCAACTAGCGGTAATTAGTGGATCAGCAGATGAGCTAAATGCTAAGGAGGCGACTACCGAACTAGCCAGTGGTTCTGTTGAGAATGGTGAAGCGGGCAATGTAGAGGTTTCTTCTGAGAAAGCTTCCGAGCAAGTGTCTGAGAAGGTTGATTCTAGTAGTGAAAGCAAGGAAAATTCACTCTCTCACTCAGAACAGACAGAAGTGATTGAGGAGAAAGTTAGCTCCGAAGAGATTTCGGTCGAAACTTATGAAAAGAATCTTGAAAATGTGACACAAATCTCTTACAGCGACGTCACCAATATGCTAACTGAAGATGGTGGTGATCATATTCTGTATATTGGTCGGCCAAGCTGTTATTATTGTCGCCAAAATTCTCCCGTTTTAAAGGATTTTAATGCTTTAATCAATGGTCAACTCCTTTATTACAACACGGATTCGGATCATTTGGATCGTGATTCTCGTAAGGTTTTGTTTGATAAGTTGGGAATTCCGGGTACTCCGAGTGTGATTCACCTAAAAAATGGTCAATTGGTTTCTGGTTACTTGGGTAGTGCACCAGATGCTCAAGCTATTTATCAGGCCGTTTTTGCTGGCGAAAATGATAAAACTGAGTTGTCAGAGGTAAGGGAAGAGGCAGCAAAATCTGAAAATCCATTACCCGAGCCATCACCCGAAAGTCCGATTAAAGAAGCTGATAAGTCTTTAAACAGTATTTCTGAGCCATCAGTTACTAGCGTGATGTCTCAACTTAAACAGGTATTTTGGAGCCTGACAACTCTTCTTAAAAATTTTCTAGGGAAAATATTCTAATCTAATGTGTTTTTATTAAGAAATCAATCGATTTCTTAAATAAGATTATCGATCATTTACAAAAAGCGAGCCTATGTGTAATGCTTATAAAGTCAGAGTTTTATCTGGCTTTTTCTTTATACAATCAAAAAAACAGGCTAAACTGTCGATTTCATCCTTTAGAATCTGAAAATTTGGTATAATTAATCTAAAATACCTAAGGAGTCATTCAGATGCAACATAGACTTGAACGATTTGATGCAAAACTTGCTCAATCAGGGCTTGATGCCTTGCTTGTGACAGGACAAAATAATATTTACTATTTGACGAATTTCTGGGGAACAAATGCGACTGTTTTCATTACGAAAAATCGTCGTCTCTTTTTAACAGATTCACGTTATACGCTTATTGCTAAACAATCTGTGCATGGTTTTGATATTATTGAAAGTAAAGACCCCCTTAAAGATATTGTTAAACTGATTGAAGCTGACAAACTTGAAACAATCGGTTTTGATAATCAGGTGTCATTCGCTTATTATCAAGGGCTCCAAGCTATTTTTGAAGGTTACACTTTGTCACCACAAAATAACTTTATGGAAGAGTTACGTATGATTAAGGATGATAAAGAATTGGCGACTATACGTAAGGCTTGTTCTATTTCAGACCGTGCTTTCACAGATGTTCTTGATTTTATTAAGCCGGGTCAAACGACTGAACTCCAAGTGGCTAACTTCCTTGATTTTCGTATGCGTGAGTATGGGGCTTCTGGAACTTCCTTTGAGTCTATCATTGCTTCAGGCTATCGTTCAGCCATGCCTCACGGTGTAGCTTCAGAAAAGGTTATTCAGTCAGGTGAGACCTTGACGATGGACTTTGGTTGTTACTACAATCACTATGTTAGTGACATGACTCGTACCATCCATATTGGGGACACGACTGATGAGGAGCGTGAGATTTACGATATTGTTTTACGTTCTAATCAGGCTTTGATTGATGCTGCTAAGGCTGGTATGACACGTCGTGACTATGATAAGGTTGCGCGTGACGTTATTGTTGAAGCGGGCTATGGTGCCCACTTTACACATGGTATCGGACACGGTATTGGCCTTGACATTCACGAAATTCCTTACTTTGGAAATTCTGATGAGACCATTAAGGCTGGTATGGTCTTGACGGATGAACCAGGTGTCTATTTGGCTGATAAATATGGTGTTCGTATTGAAGATGACATTATTATCACTGAGAATGGTTGTGAGTTGATTACACTTGCACCTAAGGAATTGATTGTGCTCTAAGATTTGGAGGAAAGATTTATGCCAAACCGTCTTTCTTGGCAAGACTATTTTATGGCTAATGCTGAGCTAATTTCTAAACGTTCTACCTGTGATCGTGCTTATGTTGGGGCTGTTTTGGTCAAGGATAATCGTATTATTGCTACTGGTTATAACGGTGGGGTTTCTGAGACTGATAACTGTAACGAAGTAGGTCACTATATGGAAGATGGCCACTGTATCAGAACGGTTCACGCAGAGATGAATGCCCTCATTCAGTGCGCTAAAGAAGGTATTTCAACTAAAAATACAGAGATTTATGTGACGCATTTTCCTTGTATAAACTGTACTAAAGCTCTCTTGCAGGCTGGTATCGTTAAGATTACTTATAAGGCCAACTATCGTCCTCATGGCTTTGCTATGGAACTGATGCAGCAAAAGGGTGTTTCTTATGTCCAACATGATGTTCCAGAGGTTCGTTTGGGAATGGATGACTAGTTCTTTTCTTTGTAAAGAGCTTAGGGCTAGGGCCTGATTCTATAAAACATTTGAGCCCTACTGTCATTTATGGTAGAATAAACTGATAATAATTTTTACAAAGAGGTATTTAATAATGATTGAAGCAAGTAAACTCCGTGCGGGTATGACTTTCGTAACTAATGATGGCAAATTGATCAAAGTTCTTGAAGCTAGCCACCACAAACCTGGTAAAGGTAACACAATCATGCGTATGAAATTGCGTGATGTTCGCTCAGGTTCAACTTTTGACACTAGCTACCGTCCAGAAGAAAAATTTGAACAAGCAATCATCGAAACAGTACCAGCACAATACTTGTACCAAATGGATGATACTGCATACTTCATGAACACTGAAACATATGACCAATATGAAATCCCAGTAGCCAACGTTCAAGAAGAATTGAAATTTATCCTTGAAAACTCAGACGTAAAAATCCAATTCTACGGAACAGAAGTTATCGGTGTGCAAGTGCCAACAACTGTTGAATTGACAGTTACTGAAACACAACCATCAATCAAAGGTGCAACAGTTACAGGTTCAGGTAAACCTGCAACACTTGAAACTGGTCTTGTGGTTAACGTTCCAGACTTTATCGAAGCTGGTCAAAAATTGGTTATCAACACAGCTGAAGGTACTTACGTATCACGTGCCTAAGCCTAACTAAGTCTTTCAAATCACTGGTTTGAAGGCCTTATTTTCCAAACTAACGGAAAGGAAACATGGGATGACTACAGAAAATATCGGTGAAATCGTTATTGCCCCTCGTGTGCTTGAAGTGATTACAGGTATCGCTGCAACTAAAGTGGAAGGTGTTTACGCCCTTCAAAACAAAAATGTCACTGACAGTCTTAGCAAAACAAGCTTGGGCCGTGGTGTTTACCTCCAAACGGAGGAAGATGGTACAGTAAACGCTGATATCTACGTTTCTCTTCAGTATGGCGTTAATGTTCCTGCGGTTTCGATTGAGATTCAAAAAGCAGTCAAAGCCGCTGTCTATGATATGGCCGAAGTGGCAATTTCAGATGTTAACGTCCACGTTGAGTCTATTGTCACTGAGAAATCACAAAAACCAGACTTGGCTGAATTGTTTAACGAGGATTTTTTGAATGACTAATATCTTTAAAGATTCACGTCGTGACCTTCGTGAGCGTGCTTTTCAAACGCTCTTTGCTCTGGAATTTGGTGGTGAAGTCCTAGAACAAGCGCATTTTGCTTATACCTTTGACAAACCAATTGGGGAAGAAACTGAAGTTGATGTACCAGCTTTTCTTCTTAACTTGGTTACTGGTGTTCGAGGAGATTTGGCTCAACTTGACAGTCAGATTGAAGCAAAATTGAAAGAAGGTTGGAGTCTCTCACGTCTGATTGTGACTGACCGTACCCTTCTTCGTTTGGGACTCTATGAAATCACGTCTTTTGAAGAAACACCAGGACGTGTGGCTATTAATGAAATTATTGAAATTGCCAAAAAATATTCTGATGAAACATCTGCTAAGTTCATTAACGGTGTGCTTAGCCAGTTTGTGACAGATGAAGCCTAAGACAAGGAAGTTGAAGCACTGTTTCAACTTCTTTTTTCTACAAATTAGACAAGAAAAAAATCGCAAGTGGAGATTTCTTGCGATTTTTTCTTTATATACTACCACCAGAAATGAGGTTTACTGGTAGTACATAATCACGATTAACGGGTTCGCCTTTAATTTTCTTTAGGAGAATTTCCACACACAACTTGGCGATTTCTTCCAAGGGTTGCTGGATAGTGGCCAGTTCGGAGTGGAAGTGACGGATAAAGGCAGTACCGTCATAACCAATGATTTTTAAATCATCTGGAATAGAAAGTCCTAGATGCTTCGCCACCTTCATAACTAGGATAGCTGTTAAATCATCAGAAACAAAGATGCCATCTGGTTTTTCACGAGAAATAATCGATTTGATTTCCATCTCACGACGCATGAGCGACAAATCATTTGGAACAGGACAGATAATACCTTGTTTGTCCAATTTATAATTAAAACCAAGCTGTCGAAGTCCCGTTGGAGAGTCAGAATTATCATAGCCTGTAATCATGACAATACGCTGACAGCCAGCCTTTAGCAGAGCTCTTGCGGCTAATTTTCCCCCTTCAAAGTTATCGGATGAGATAATGGGGATCTTTGGAGCCAGATTACGGTCGAAGGCGACAATAGGAGCTTCAACCTTCTCATAATCTTCGATACCAAGATTGTGACTGGACGAGATGATGCCATCACATTGGTTGGCGGCAAGCATCTCCAAATAGTCCTTTTCCTTGTTAGGATCATGCTCACTGTTACAGATGATTGTTTTGTAACCTTGTTTAAAGAGTTCGTCCTCAAGGCGTTCGATAAGCTCAGCGTAAAAAATGTTGGAAATATTTGGAAAAATCAAGCCAACGAGTTTGGCCGATTTTCCTTGAAGACCTCGAGCCAGGTTGTTAGGTTTATAGTTGAGTTCTTGCATAGCAGCGTGAACCTTGTCAATGGTCTTTTGTGAGAGGTAGCCCTTTTTGTTTATGACGCGGGAAACTGTGGTTGGGCTTACACCAGCAAGTTCGGCAACGTCAGTAAGCTTTGCGACCATAAATCACCTTAGTATTTTAAATCGAAGTAGTGACCAGAAACCTTTCCTGATACCACTTTGATACCAGTTTGTTCTGCACTTGGGAAGACACGGCTGGTGAAGACCTTTTCACCTTTGTTAAAGAAGATTTCAATGATTGAATTATCTACAAAGATGTTAGCTGTAGCAGCTTGACCGGCCTCAAGAGTACATTCACGGCTTGTGCCAAAGTCTGTAGCATACTGTTCACCAGCTTTAGAACGGTCAAGAATAACTTTTCCGTTTTCAGTATCAACGATAAGTGACAAGCCATTTCCTTCTTGGTCTGCGAAAAGAACAAGCTCGGTTTGACTATTAGCTTGGAAGTTAAGTTCAAGCTCGTAAGTATTAGTTGTAGCTGTTTTTTCAGCGAAATCTTCTTGGTTAGCACGTAAGCTTGTAATAGCTTCTACTGGGTATTGGTAAAGTTTGCCATCTTTAATAGACAACTCTTTAACCAAGCTCATAGCACCTTGGTAGTCGTATTTGTCAGTTGGATAGTCCACGTCTGGGAGACCAATCCAGCTAACAATAAGGGCACGACCATCAGGAGTGTTAAATCCTTGAGTAGCATAAGCTTCGAACCCGTAGTCCAAGTTAATAATTGACGTACCATCAACAAGGGCAGGTTTCTCAGGGTCGAAATCTTGGAAAATCTTATAAGTATTAGGGTAAATATTGCCATAGTCAAGTTCTTCTTTATCAAGACCTTGTGGGCTATAAAGAAGAACAGGTTTGCCATCTACAAAGACAAGGTTAG
>OBXB01000076.1_pt1 | contig 24612 bp, 18 predicted proteins | sample 1476581 | NCBI WGS metagenome assembly OBXB01 (sample SAMEA2580147, study PRJEB22360) | human gut metagenome | biome: human gut; feature: human-associated habitat; material: faeces | place: Denmark | collected 2008/2010
TTGGCCGGCCTTGACCCGCCCGTGAGTGGGGTTGCCGCCGATGCCGCCGGAAGGCTGGTGCATGAGCACACGGGCGTGCGAGGTCAGGTAACGCTTGCCCTTGGTACCGGAGCTCAGCAGGAACTGGCCCATGGAAGCACACATGCCCAGGCCCACGGTCGCCACGTCAGGCTCGATGAGCTGCATGGTGTCGTAGATGGCCATGCCGGCGGTGATGGAGCCGCCCGGCGAGTTGATGTACAGCCAGATGTCCTTCTTCGGGTCTTCGGCGGCCAGCATCAGCAGCTGAGCGCAGATGCGGTTGGCCATATCGTCCTTGACCTCTTCACCCATCCAGATGATGCGGTCTTTGAGCAGACGGTTGAAAATCGGGTCGACGGGGCCGGCCGGGACGTCATCGCCCGCCATGACCGGCAAGGTCGCAAAGGTATTGCTCACCTTGATTCTCCTTCTAATTACTCGAACATTGTTCAGACTACCGCCTTGAAGCGACTGAAGGCGGCTTTTCGCGTGCTTTTTGGCGGGCAGCGTAGGGATTTCGGTTTATTCGAGGGTGTCGAGGACGTCGTCAATGAGGAGGCGGGTCTGGGAGGCGGCATCGTCGCCCAGACGCGGGAAGCGACGGGCGGCATTGGCGGGGCTGGCACCGGCGGCTCGCGCTACGTTGGACTTGCTGGCACCATGGGCCACGGCTTTTTCCGCGAGCCGATCGACCAGTGAATCGGCGACTTGGCGCATCTGTTCGGCCACCCATAATTGGGCCATATCCGCAGGTAAGTCGTAGTCTTCGGCCACATCGCTGGCTGCCTCCTGAATGGCGGCCCATAACACCATGAATGGCTTTCGATAGTAGTCAATCTGCTCAGTGAGCGGCTCAGCGGCAAGCAATTCAAGTGCCGAGCGAATTTCTGTATTTTCTGACATAGCTTTCTTTACCTCGGCTCCCCTCTCGGAGGGGAGCTGTCGCCATAGGCGGCTGAGGGGAGTTTCGACCGGGGCAGCTCCCCTCAGAGAGGGGAGCCAGAATATATGTATTTACTTACGACTCAGCAACCACTTTGATATCAGTGACGACGTGGCCACGGCCATGCCGACCGGCACAAAGAAGGTAATCGGCGCTTCAGAGAGCTCCATCACCAAGCACATGGCCATAAGCGGTGCCTGTTGTGAGGCCGAAAGCAACGAAGCCGCACCGATCAAGGCACACGCGGTTACCGAATCGGTCGGAAACATCAGTATCCATACGAGGCCGAGCATCGCACCCAGCGTGGAACCTAATGCGATGCCGGGCTGCAGCACACCGCCCGACGCACCGGAGCGAATGGTCATCAGCGTCACCAGCGCTTTGGCAACAAAGGTGAGTGCCAACACACCCAGCAACATCCAGATATTGGACTGGGACAGCGGGAAACCGGCGTTCATCACGGATCCAGAAGGGCCGCTCCCACCCTGAAGCATGGCCCAGAACGATGCCATTCCAGAGCCCGCTCCCCCGCCAGAGGCCGAATCGGATACATTACCGCCGCCCGTCAGCAAGTTCCATGGAGAGGCGGCCGCTGAAGATGCCGACTGCATGGCACCAGCAGTGCCGGCGGTTTCAGGAATGAATGTGCTGAATCCAAGTTGCGCTGCGGCACGGCCGTTGCCCATCACCTGCGGCACAACAGTCGCCACCAAACCGGTGATGAGACCAGCCAGCGGCATCTGCCACAGAATAGCCTTACCGGTTGGCTTGTGCGCTTCCGCCCATTGCGAACCTTTTCGGAACAATGCGCCGCCCACTCCACATGCCGCACCGCAGATCAGAGCGAACACCATTAACGTTGGCGTGGATTCCGGTTGCATGGCGGTAATGTCGTAGAACAGGTGATGCCCTTTGATCGCAACCGCCACGAATGCGGCAATGGCAGACATGCCCAGTCCAAACGCAACTTTTTCGATTGTCACATCTACCAACAGGATTTCGACGGCGAAGAACATGCCGGCCAGTGGCGCGTCATAGACGCCTCCTAGACCAGCACCGGCAGCCACTGCCACCACCATGCGCCGGTCGATGCCGTCAACGCCCTCGATATGGAACAGGTCGCAGAAACGTTGCGCGAGCATGGCGCCGAGTTCGCGTGGGGCGACTTCTCGGCCGATCGAGGCACCGGAGCCGACGATGAAAATCTGCAATACCACATGCGCAATGGTTTGCCAGAAAGGCATTCGCTTTCCCGCCACGGCCTTCTTGACTGAGGGCACCGCAGTCGTTTTGTGTCGCATCAGATACCAGATAATGCCTGCGATGCTGAGTCCCACGGTCACCGATATCGCACGGCGTGCAGCGGGCACGCCGAATGGACCAGGCAATTCTGGGCCTTCGATGTAGCCGAGCAGCACATGTTCAACGCCGTAGAGCAACAGGGTCAGCAGACCTGCTCCCACACCGATGAGCACGCCGAGCACAATGGTCGCCGCAGCGAGCCAACCAAGGCGTTTGATAGTAACCGTTGGCTGCATGTCAACCTCCGCACCCTATGCAACGAGTATGCCTTGGGAACTCCCCTCAGTCTCGCTACGCTCGACAGCTCCCCCTCAAAGAGGGGAGCCAAAGAAACAGTCCTTTTGCCAGAATAGGAAGAGCCCGGAACCATGAAACACGATTCCGGGCTCAAACAATCATGCTAACGCGATGAGGCTATGCTCACTCAGCATCCTTGGCGTCATCCTTGGCGGACAGTTCGTCGGCCACGGCGGCAGCAGCGGAAGCGGCCTCGACGGACTCGGACTCTTCGTCCTCAGCGGCCTCGCCCAGGAAGGCGGAGAGGTCCACAACCTCGCCATCAGCGGTGAACTTGACGGCGCGCATGCCGGCGAGCAGGCCCTTGGAACGGCCGACTTCCTGCACAGCGGAGCCAAGCTGGCCATTCTTGATGATGGCCTGGATGAAGTTGTTCGGATCCATGCCGTACTGCTGGGCGATGGAAGCGAGGAAGTTGAACACGTCGGACTGGGACACCTGAACGTCCAGCTTCTCGGCCAGAGCGTCGAGCACCATCTGATCGCGCAGATCCTTCTCCACGGTCTCCTCGGCCTGAGCCTTCTGCTCCTTGGTGGCCTTCCCCGGGTCCGGGGTCATGCCCTTGAGCTGCTCTTCGACCATGTTGGCCTTGACGCCCTTCGGCACCGGGATCTCGAGGCCTTCCTGCAGCTTGGCGATGAAGGCATCGCGAGCCTCGGTGGCCTGACGACCTTCGGCGTCCTGAGCGGCAGCCTTGCGGATGTCAGCCTTGAGCTCGTCCAGAGTGTCGAACTCGGAAGCTTCGGAAGCGAACTCATCGTTCAGCTCCGGCAGTTCCTCAGCCTTGACGGAGTTGACCTTGACCTTCACGGTGGCCTTCTGGCCCTCGTGCTCGCCGGCTTCCAGCGTGCCTTCGAAGGTGGTCTCCTCGCCGGCGGACAGGCCGTCAAGGGCCTCGTCCAGACCGTCGAGCATGGTGTTGGAGCCGAGCTCGTAGCTCACGCCTTCCTGGGAGTCGACGGTCTCGCCGTCAATCTCAGCAGTCAGGTCGATGTTGGCGAAGTCGCCCTTGGCGGCCGGGCGGTCCACGCCGACCAAGGTGCCGAAGCGCTGACGCAGGGTCTCGAGGCGCTTGTCGACGTCCTCATCCTTGACTTCCGGCTTGGAGATGGCGATCTCAAGACCGTCGATTTCCGGCAGTTCGATGTCAGGACGACGCTCGACGGTGGCGGTGAACTTCAGCTTGGTCTCGTCGTTGGCGGACTGCGGAACATCCTGCACGTCGAACTCCGGCTGACCCATCGGACGAATCTTCTTCTCATCCAGGGCCTTGGAGTACAGCTCCGGGACCGCGTCGTTCACGGCCTCACCGGCGACGGCGGCGAAACCGATGCGCTGGTCGATGATCTTGCCGGGAACGTGGCCCTTACGGAAGCCGGGAACGTTCACCTGCTTGGCGATTTCCTTACGGGCCGCATCCAGATACGGGTTGAGCTCTTCCGGTTCAACAGTGACGGTGAGCTTCACCTTGGTGGGCTCGAGGTTACGAACGCTGATCTTCACGCTAATGACTCCTCAAAAGTCGTTATTTCTTACAGTTCTGCCGTAAGGCAACCTCTACATGATAACGCCACTTACGGACGGTGCAATGAGTTTCACTTGCCAGTTCCTTGCGCCCTGCTCGATCAGGAACGTCTCGACGTCCACTTCCACCGGGTCTTCCACCCAGCACAGGTTGCGTAGGATCTGTGGCTTGATGATCATCTCGGCCGGCGTGCGGGTGTCTTCGGCGATGCGGTTGATCACACGCCGCACCCGTTGCAGACGGTCATAACGCTCCGGATGGCGCTGTTGCCACAGCCGCATGGATCGGGGCGCGTTCACCACACCGTTTTCGTCCTGTTCGGGGGCGGGCATGGTAGGCCATTGGGTGGGCTTCAGGGCTATGGCTCGATCGATGGCCTGCTTCCAGACCTTCGGTTTGACCGCACGCTGAATCGGCGCGTACCGCTCGAACATTTTGTCCTGCTCGGTGCCGGTATGGATGCGCACACGCTCGTTCAGGGATCGGAGCGCGCGGAATTGGGCAGCATTGTGCGGCTTGTTGGTCGCCGCCTCGATGATTGATGAATCGGCCAATAACAGGCTGGGCGCAATATCGTATTGCCGGGCGAGTCGGTCGCGCTCCTCCCATAGGGATTTGGCGATGGCCAAGCCCCTTGGATCACGACTCAGCTGGGTGATGCGCGAGATACGCAGCCAAGGAATCGGATGCGGTTTGCGCGGGGCAAGGCCCGCAACCAAAGCGTGAGAAAACTCTTCAGCGGCCCACTCGTCCTTGCCTGCGGCTTTCAGGTCACGACGCATCATGGTTTCAAGTTCGATAAGCACCTCCACGTCGAGCGCCGCATAGTTGCGCCAGTCGCGCGGCAGCGGACGGTAGGACCAATCGGCGGCGGAATGCTCTTTGGCTAGCGTGATGCCGAGGTAGTGTTCGGTGACGGCGGCCAGACCAAAGCGGTGCAGGCCGAGCAATCGCGCCGCTATTTCCGTGTCGAACAGGGCTTTGGGTTTGAGCCCGATTTCGGCGAATCCGGGCAAGTCCATCAGAGAATCATGCAGAATCCACGTGGCGTCGCCCACGGCGTCATTGAATTCATTCCAATCAGCTCCGGCCCGGGTCAGGGCGACGGGATCAAGCAAGGCGATGCCTGCACCCTCACGTTTGAACTGAATCAGCCAATCCTCGTGTCCATAGCGGAAGCCGGACGCCCGTTCGGCGTCGGCGGCCAGCGAGCCCGTCGCCTCGGCCATCGCATCGCAGACACGATGATAGCCGTCCAGCGTCGAAGTGACATCGGGTACTCCCCCGCGAGGCTCTTTCAGCAGTCGGGGTTCGGTGTCACGGACGTCACTCAACTGGCGTCATCCTCCTCAAAACGGATGGTGGATCTGATGAATGCGGCCCACGAGCGGACTTGTGCGCCGGCGTCCATAGTACCGTCCGGCCCGGTCCCGTCAAGCGGGGTCCATGAGACGCGAATCTCACACCCGGCGCTGGTGGAGCCGGCCATCGAGCCAAAAGCCGTGTTTTGGGTCACGGTGACTGTGCCGGATACCGAATCCGGCTCGATGCCGTCGAAATAGTCGCACATGTCATCCCAGTACATGCCGGGGGTCAGAGAATCGTTTTCGGCGGTTTCCAGCGGCAGTCGCGCGAACGCCACGCAACGCCAGTTGGAATCCCAGTCAATGCGCAGCTCATGAGCATAAAGCATCATGATCCAGCCTGTGGCGATTCGTGATTCGGCATCGCTGCCAAGACCGGCGGAAAAGGCATCGCCGAGGGCACGCTCTCCCGCTTCGAATTCCACGCCGATACCATAATCGGCCAAGGTGGAAGGCACGGGAATCTCCCGATAGCGCACGTCATGGATGCGCTTCATGGTGCTGACGGATTCGACGGCTGCCCATACTTCATCCGGCACACCCTGAGGGCGCACGGGGCGTCCGTCGTTGGACTCTCCCGTAGGAAATGCGTAGATGTCGGCCATATCTCTAGGGTATGGGCGAACGGGCCGAATCGTGGTATTTACGCGCGGTTCGGCCCTGCAATTTAATACACGGTGAAGCCGTGGTCCTTGAACTGGTTGGTCACCCGTTCGCGGGTGGCGGCGTTGGGTCCCTTCTGGTTCTCCAGCGGGTATGGGATGCGCAGTTCGTGCCACTTCGGGCGGCCAAGCTGGTGGAATCCCAGCACGTCGATGTGTTCGACGGCATCACCGAAGGACTCGCAGATCTTCGCCACGTTTTCGACGTTCTCTTCGGAGTCGGTCAGGCCCGGCACGAGCACAAATCGCACCCAGATCTTCTTGCCGGCCTTGGCCAGTCGCTGGCCAAAATCGATGGTGGGCTGCAAGGTGCCGCCGGTGACCTTGTGATAGGTCTCCTCGTCGCCGGATTTGACGTCGAGCAGACACAGGTCGATGTCCTCGAGCATCTCGTCGGTGTAATTCGTGTTGAGGAAGCCGGACGTATCGAGGCAGGTGTGCACGCCCATCTCCTTGGCGGCATGGAACACACGCGAGACGAAGGCGGGCTGCATCATGGATTCGCCGCCGGAGAAGGTGATACCGCCATGCGTGGCCTTGAACAGGTCCTTGTAACGATCGACCTTCTTGATCATGGCGTCAAGGTAGACGGGCTTGCCGTCGCGCATCTTCCAAGTGTCCGGGTTCTGGCAGTACTGGCAGCGCAGCGGGCAGCCGGACATGAACACGGTCATGCGGGTGCCCGGTCCATCCACGGAGGTGTTGATGTCCCAAGAGTGGACGAAGCCGATATCACCGGATTTCAGGGCGGAAAGGCGGTCACGTCGGTCGAGTCCGATTGGGGATTCAAAGCCGGAAAGGCCACCCATCAAAGTCTGCGAGGCATAGGTCTTCGATTCCTTGAGCATATGCCTGGTCGTGGTGCGGAACGTGGGTGTTGCGGGCATCGTTGTCCTCCTGTTCCAAATGATGCGAAAGTCTGTGGGAAATAAGGAAGGGGTGGAGCCGTGCCCCACCCCTTCAGTTAGTCATTGCCGCGGTTCGCGGGGTTGGTCATCAGTCGACGACGGCACCCTGGTGGAAGGTACGGGAGATGACGTCGAGCTGCTGCTCCTTGGTGAGCTTGACGAAGTTCACCGCGTAGCCGGAGACACGCACGGTCAGGTGCGGGTACTTTTCGGGGTGCTCGACGGCGTCCTCCATGGTCTCCTTGCGCAGAACGTTGATGTTCGCGTGGTAGAGGCCGTGGCCGTTGCCGGCGTCCAGGATGCCGACCAGGTTGCCGATGCGCTCGTCCTCGTCGCGGCCCAGGCCATCAGGGGTGATGGTGTTGGTCAGCGAGATGCCGTCAAGAGCGTCGTTGTAGTCGATCTTGCCGACGGAGAACATGGACGGCAGCATGCCGTGGGAGTCCATGCCGTTCTCCGGGTTGGCGCCCGGAGCGTACGGGGTGCCCTTGGCGTGGCCGGACGGGAAGGAACCGGTGTTCTTGCCGTACTCGACGTTGGAGGTGATCGTCAGGATGGACTGGGTCGGGACGGCGCCGCGGTAGACCGGGAGCCTCTTGACCTGGCCCATGACCGTGGAGACGACCCACTTGGCGATGTCGTCGGCGCGGTCGTCGTCGTTGCCGTAGACCGGGAACTCGCCCTCGGTGCGGTAGCCGACGATCAGGTCGTCGTCGGCGCCCTCAACGTACTCGTACTCGTGGCCTTCCAGGGTCTTCGCGTCCTTGTTGTAGATCGGGTAGACCTTGGCGTACTTGACGGCGGCGAGGGAGTCGGCGGCGATGGACAGACCGGACATGCCGCAGCCGAGGGTGCGGTACACTTCCTTGTCGTGCAGGGCCATCTCGATGGACTCGTACGCGTACTTATCGTGCATGTAGTGGATGATGTTCAGGGCCATGACGTAGGTCTCGGACAGCCATTCGAGGGCCTTCTCGTAGTTGTTCTTGACCTTCTCGTAATCGAGGGTGCCGTCGGCCTCCGGGGTAATCGGCTCGATCACGCCCTTGTCGATGACCTGCATGCCGGTCATCTCGTCGCGGCCGCCGTTGATGGCGTACAGCAGGGCCTTGGCGGAGTTCACGCGGGCGGCGAAGAACTGCATCTGCTTGCCCACGCGCATCGGGGAGACGCAGCATGCGATGGCAGCGTCGTCGCCCCAGTGGCTACGAATTTCCTTGTCGGACTCGTACTGGATGGCCGAGGTGTCGATGGAGATCTTGGCGCAGAAGCGCTTGTAGGCCTCAGGCAGCTTCGGATCCCAGAAGATGGTGATGTTCGGCTCGGGGCCAGGTCCGAGGTGCTCGAGGGTCAGGGTGTTGAGCAGACGGAACGAGGTCTTGGTGACCATCGAACGGCCGTCATCGCCGAAGCCGGCGTCGGACCAGGTCGCCCAGTACGGGTCGCCGGAGAAGATCGAATCGTAGTCCTTGGTACGCAGGAAGCGCACGATGCGCAGCTTCATGACGATGTTGTCGATGAGCTCCTGGGCGTCGGTCTCGGTGATCTTGCCGGCCTGGAGGTCGCGCTCGATGTAGCAGTCGAGGAAGGCGGAGTTGCGGCCGAAGGACATGGCGGCGCCGTCCTGGGACTTGATGGAGGCCAGGTAGCCCATGTAGGTCCACTGCACGGCTTCCTGCGCGGTCTGGGCCGGGCGGGACAGGTCGAGGCCGTACTCGTTGCCGAGGTTGATGAGCTTCTTCAGAGCCTTGATCTGCTCGTCGTGCTCCTCACGGAAGCGGATCCAGTGCTCGATCTCCGGCTCGGTGAAGTCGTTGCGGTACGGCACGGAGTCCTTGTCGCGCTTCTTGAAGGCGATGAGCTTGTTCACGCCGTACAGGGCGACGCGGCGGTAGTCGCCGATGATGCGGCCACGGCCGTAGGCGTCCGGCAGACCGGTGAGGATCTTGTTGTGGCGGGCGACCTTGATCTGCTTGGTGTACACGCCGAAGACGCCGTCGTTGTGGGTCTTGCGGTACTTGGTGAAGATCTTCTTGATCTCCGGATCCGGTTCCTTGCCGGCTTCCTTGATGGCCTGCTCGACCATGCGCCAGCCACCGTTCGGCATCATCGCGCGCTTGCAGGGAACGTCGGTCTGGAGGCCAACGACCACGTTATCGACTTCCGGGGAGTCGATGTAGCCGGCCGGGAAGGCGTCGACGTCGGCCGGGGTATGGGTGTCCACGTCGTAGACGCGCTGCTTGCGCTCCACGGCCAGGTAGTTGTCGTCGAGGTACTTCCACAGGTGCTTGGTCTTCTCGGTGGCAGGAGCCAGGAATGTCTCGTCGCCCTCGTACGGGGTGTAGTTCTTCTGGATGAAGTCGCGGACGTCAATATCCTTCTGCCAGTTGCCCTCGGTGAAGCCGGCCCACGCCTTGGCGTCGAGCTCCTCCTGGGAGACAGCTGCATTTTCCACTGCGGTCATGTCACTCCTTAAATGGGGTTGTAGGTTTCGCATCTTCACGGAACCCTTGGTTCAACAGTGTAGTTGGCACTTGCTTGAGAAAAGCTGAAATTGGGAGTGAGCTATCTCACATTGTTTCTGTGAACGCTACCATTCCAATGGCTTCTAGATATTGATGGGACTATTGCACGTCTCCAGATATGGGAAACCGCTCATACTGTGATGTTCGTATGAGCGGTTCGGTCTTGAGATTGACAGCAGAACCGTATCCGTCAGTTTTCGACCGTCAATCCTCGGGGCGAGCCTGTGCGGGTTTCACGCCGTAGTTCTTCCAGCGCCGGTTCTCCTCCTCCCATCTGGCATTGCGGTCCACCACGATGTCCCACGCATGTTCGGCGTCTTCCTTGGTCTTGTACGGACCCATGCGCTGTTCGATCGGTGAGACCATGCCCAACTCGGCCTGCTTCTTGACGGTGTTGAAATACCACTGCTTCTTGTTATCGTCTGTCATTGGTACCTCCTCAACGGTATTACTTGCTCCCGCTGGCGGGAGCAATATATGTTTATTCCCTGAATGCGTTGGTGACGGGCAGTCGGCGGTCGCGGCCGAACGCGAGGGCCGTGACCTTCGGTCCCAGCGGGTATTGGCGGCGCTTCCATTCGGCGCGGTCCACCAATCGCATCACGGTGTCTACGGTGACCTGGTCGAAGCCGTCGGCTAACAGGTCGGCGCGGCCGTGCGCGTGCTCGATGTATGCGGCGAGCACCTTGTCGAGCAGCGCGTATTCGGGCAGGGAGTCGGAGTCCTTCTGCCCGGGGCGCAACTCGGCCGAGGGTGCCTTCTCGATGGAGGAGACCGGAATCATCACGCCGTCCTTCAACGGGATGCCGGTGTTGCCGTCCTCGTTGCCCACGATCTTGAGACCGCCGATGCCGACGTCTGCGGCCGCGGCCTTGTTACGCCAACGGCTGATCTCCCAGACACGGGTCTTGAGCAGGTCCTTGATGGGTGCGTAGCCGCCTACCGCATCGCCGTAGATGGTCGAGTAGCCGCAGGCGAGCTCTGACTTGTTGCCGGTGGCCACGGCGAGCAGACCGCGCGAATTGGAGCTGGCCATCACGATCACACCGCGGATGCGGGCCTGCAGGTTCTCGGCGGAGACGCCATCAAGGTCAAGTTGCTGTTGGTAGACGTTGAACAATGGCTCAATGGGCTGGACCTCGTAATGGGCGCCAATGTTGGAGGCCAAATCGGCGGCGTCGTCTTTGGAACCGTCGGAGGAGTACATGGAGGGCATGGAGATGCCCCAGACGTTCTCGCCGCCGCATGCGTCGGCCGCCATGGCGGCTACCAGTGCGGAGTCGATGCCTCCTGAGAGGCCCAGCGTCACGCCGGTGAAGTGGTTCTTGGCCATGTAGTCCTTGAGGCCGAGCACGCAGGCGGTGTATACCTCTTCGTCCGGGTCGAGTTCCGGAACGATCTCGGCCTTGGCCTGATGTTCGGCGGCGGAATCGAAGTCCCAGAACGTCAGGTTTTCCATGAACATCGGGCTGCGTTCGATAAGCGTGCCGTCGGCGTCGACCACGAAGCTGCCGCCGTCGAAGACGAGGTCGTCTTGACCGCCGACCTGATTCAGGTAGATGACCGGGGCGTTAACCTCGGCGGCACGACGCTGGGCGAGCTCGAAACGGGTGTTGGTCTTGCCTTCCTCATACGGCGAGCCGTTGATGGTGAGCAGCAGGTCGATGTTCTTGGTGGCCAGGTCGGCCACCGGTCCGCCGTCCTGCCAGATGTCCTCGCAGATGGCCACGCCAATGGTGGCGCCGTCCACGTCGAGGGTCACGGAGCGGTCGCCGGCGGAGAAGATGCGGAATTCGTCGAACACGCCGTAGTTGGGCAGGAAGTGCTTGTCGTAGCCAGCCCAGACCACGCCTTGGTGCAAGACCACCAGTCGGTTGCGCGGCTTGGAGGTCTTGCGGTCGGTGCCCACGGTGCCGACCACCACGAACAGATCGCCGAGGCCGTCGTCGTTGAGCTGGGTGGCGAGTTCGTTGGCCTTGTCCCATGCGGCTTGGCGGAAGGTGCGGCGCAGGGCCAGATCCTCGATGGGGTATCCGGTGAGGGTCATTTCCGGGAAAACAACCACTTGGGCGTTTCCTGCGGCGGCTTTACGGGAGTAGTCGAGCACCTTGGCGGCGTTGGCGTCAAGCGCGCCGACGCAGGTGTCGATCTGGGCGAGTGCGAAGCGAAGCTGTGTCATAGATTCTTAGTGTAGCCGCGTATGACGTCGGATTGCCTGTTCTTCCGGCTTGGCGTCATTCATTAGGTCGTTTTTGCGTTCATTAGGTCACTGCAATGCGATATCAGTCGTTGCAATGGCGCGATTCCAACAACCAGTATCGCCGTTCACCGACCTAATGGACGATGAATCGACCTAATGAACGAATGCCACTCCCCTCAGTCAGCTTCGCTGATAGCTCGTCCTGCACTTATGGACGGGCGAGGCCCGCGCATATCTGGTTCGGCTGTCGCCTCACCTTCGGCTACAGACAGCCCACTGGGCTGTCTGCCTAACGCCTCAGCCTCCGGAGGTGAGCCAGAAAAGGATTTACTTCAGCTCGTTGAGCACGCGCAGAGCGGTGTTGACGTAGAAGTTGACGAAGGTGGGAATGGATTCGTCGAGACCCACGAAATGCGGGCTATGCCAGTCGGCGCAACCTTCCTGGCCGTTTGACCCGACGAACGCGAACACCGGCAACGTCACCTTGGCGAATTCGCAGAAGTCCTCCCCCGCCATCGACTGACGTATCGGTTCGAGCTGCGCGTAGTCGTTGACATCCGCCGCCACGGCCTTGGCGAGACCTGGATCGGAGACCAGCGGGTCTTGAAAGTCATCCCAGACCACGTCGGCGCTGATGCCGTATGCCTCGGCGGTGTGTTCCACCACTTCCTTGAATCGGCGGCCGACCAGATTGCCATCCGACTTGTGGAAATAGCGCACAGTCCCTTGGAATCCGGCTTCGGCGGGCACCACGTTCCACACATGGCCGCCGTGCACTTCGGTAACGGACAGCACCAGCGGGTGGAAGGGCGTGACGTTGCGGCTCACGATGGTCTGCAGGCTCAGAATAATACTGGCGAGCGCTTCGATGGGCCCGGTGCCCTTGTACGGGTAACCGGCGTGGGTGCCTTGGGCGTGGAGGGTCACGCGGAATTTCACGCAGCCGGCCATCATCGGCTCAACGCCGATGGCCAGCTGGCCGGGCGCATAGTTGGGGTTGTTGTGCGTGCCGATAATGGCTTCGACGTCATCCACGAGTCCGGCGTCGATCATGGCGCGAGCGCCTTGGCCGGTCTCCTCACTCGGCTGGAACAGAATCTTGATCGAGCCGGCGAACTTGTCACGGTGCTCGGCGAGCCAGAAGGCGGCACCGAGCAGACCGGTCATGTGCAGGTCGTGGCCGCAGCCGTGCATCACGCCTTCATTGACGGAGCTGAACTCCAGTCCGGAGTCTTCCACGATGGGCAGGCCGTCGATGTCAGCGCGCAGCCCGATACGCGGCCCGGGACCGGCCTCGCCCTGAATGAGCCCCACAACACCAGTCTCCAGCGGGTTGTGCAGGATCTCGATGCCGTGCGCCTTGAGCTGGTCGGTCAGATAGATGCTGGTGCCGAATTCACGGAAACTACGCTCCGGATGGGCGTGCAGGTAGTGGCGGATAGTGATGAGTTCGTGGTCGATGTCGATATGTTCACTCATGGTTCCCGATTCTAGTAGCGCGAAGAATATATTGCGGCCCTCGCTCCATATTGGCGAGGGCCGCGATCTATGGGGTCAGTATGCCTTGTTATTGCTGGCGTTTGAGCAGTCGTTTGGCGATGGCGTTGGCGATGCCCTGCACCACCTGGACCAGTACGATCATGATGATCACGGCCGTCCAGGTGACGGTCTGGTCGAACTTCTGGTAGCCGTAGGCGATGGCGAAGTTACCGAGACCGCGGCCGCCATCACTATCGGGGGGGGGGAGAATTTACCGAGACCGCCACCGCCGATGTAGCCGGCCATGGCAGACATGTCGAGCACGCCAATGAACAGGAAGGCGTAGGCCAGGATCAGCGGTGCCAGGGCTTCGGGGATGAGCACGGTGCGGATGATGGTGAGCTTGCCGGCACCCATCGAACGCGCGGCCTCGATTACTCCCGGGTCGACCGGCACGAGATTCTGTTCGACCAGACGCGAGGTGGCGAAGGTGCACATCACCACCATCGGGAAGATGGCGGCCACGGTGCCGATGGACGTGCCGACCACGACGATGGTGAGCGGCTGCATGGCTGCCAGGAAGATGATGAACGGAATCGGGCGCACGATGTTGACGATGATGTCAAGGATGCGGTAGACGACCGCGTTCTCGAACAGGTTGCCGGGGCGGGTGCCATAGAGCACCACGCCGAGGATCAGGCCGAGGAATCCGCCGATGACGAGGGTGACGAGCACCATGGTCAGGGTCTGGCCAATGGATTCGAACAGTAGTGGACGCAGCACGTTCCAGTCGCTACGCGGGTTGGCGAGGATGATCATGCGTTGGCTCCTTCATGTGCGGCGGCGGACGCGGCGGGCGCGGTGGCAGTATCGGCCGCCAGTGGGTCATGGGCGCGGTCTTCGGCGTAGGAGGCATGTCCGGCGACTGCGTCGGCGTAGGCCACAGGCTTTGCGGCGGTGCCGAAGTCGATGACGTCGCTATTGGCGGCGAGCTCGCGCAGGAATTCGTCCACATGCCAGCCGGGCCCGTTGAATTCGTAGGTGATGGCACCGATGGCGGTCCCCTTGACCGTGTCGATGCCGCCGTAGAGCAGGCTGGATTCGACGCCGTATTTGGCGATGAGTTCGGAGATATTCTGTCCGGATGCCTTGAGTTCATGGCCTTGGGTGCCGGAAACGTCCTTTTGGCGGATAAGCACGGTGACAATGCGGCCCGACCATTCGTGATGCAATCGCTCGACCCGGTCTTCCTCGGGCAGGCCAGACAATGCGGTGGCAATGAATCGCTTGGTCACCGGCTGCTGGGGTGCAGCGAACACATCGTATACGTCGCCGGATTCGACCACGCGTCCGGCGCTCATTACGGCCACGCGGCCGGCAATCTGCTGGACCACGTTCATCTGATGGGTGATAAGCACAATGGTGATGCCGAATTCCTCGTTCACACGCTTGAGCAAGGCCAGCACTTCGGTGGTGGTTTCCGGGTCGAGCGCGCTGGTGGCTTCGTCGGCGAGCAGAATCTCCGGATTAGTGGCCAGTGCGCGGGCGATGCCGACGCGCTGCTTCTGGCCGCCGGACAGCTGCGAAGGGTATTTGTTTGCGTGCTCACTGAGGCCCACGAATTCAAGGAGTTCGTTGACACGACGATCCTGATAGTCCTTGCGCCAGTGATCGAGTTGCAGTGGGTAGGCGATGTTCTGGGCCACGGTTTTGGTGGAGAACAGGTTGAACTGCTGGAAAATCATGCCGATTTTCTGGCGGATGGGCCGCAGCTTGGTCTCACTCAGAGAGGTGATATCAGTACCAAGCACGGTCACAGTGCCGGAGGTGGGTCGTTCGAGCGCGTTGATAAGCCGGACCAGTGTGGATTTGCCTGCACCGGAATAGCCGATGATGCCGAAGATGTCACCGCGATCGATGGTCAGGCTGACGTCATCCACGGCTCGTGCGATGTTCGCGCCGCGTCCGCGTGTTTTGAATTCCTTCACGACATGGTCGAAGGTGATGATGGGGTCGCTCATAGTGCTCCCTGATGCTGGTTGTTGGTGTCCGGTCACGGAAGCGGAGCGAATCCCGATTGTTGGCTCGGGTACTCGCTCCGCTTGGTGGTAATGGCTATGGACAGGCTAGTCGTGCGCTCGTATCAGCCGCGGCTCACTGCTGGGCCTTGGCATCCTTCTCAATGTCGGACAGGAAGCCTTGCAGCTCGCTGGCGCTGAACTTGTCGGCGAACACCGCGGTACCGCCGGAGTTCTCCTGCAGGGCGTCGAGCACATCCTTCTGCTGGTAGATGGAAACGAGCTTCTTGTAGGTCTCGTTGTTCACGTCCGCCTTGCGGGCCACCCACACGTTGATGTAGGGGCGAGCCTCTTCGGATTCGGCGTCATCCTGGTAGATGGCGTCCTTCGGGTCGAGACCGGCATCGGCCACGTAGTCGTTGTTGATCACACCAGCGGCGATGGTCGGGTCCTTCAGGGTGGTGGCCACCTGTTCGGCCTTGAGCGGGGTGACCTTGACCTTGCTCTTGGCTTCGTCGATGTAGGCCGGGGTGGAGAAGGCGGTCCAGTCGCCCTTGAGCGTCACGAGACCGGCGGCCTTGAGCACGCCGATAGCGCGGGCCTGGTTGGTTTCGTCGTTCGGAATGGTGACGGTGTCGCCCTGCTTCAGGTCCTTGATGTCCTTGACCTTGGTGGAGTACACGCCGAGCGGGTAGATGGCGGTGCCGCCGATGGGCTGCAGGTCCTTCTTGTTGCTCACGTTGTAGTTGGCCAAGTAGAGCAGGTGCTGGAATTCGTTGAGGTCCAGCTCGCCGGAGTCAAGGGCCGGGTTTTCGGAGGTGTAGTCCTGGAAGTCGACGATGTCGACGTAGATGCCGGCCTTCTCGGCGTCCTGCTTGAACTTGACCCATTCGGGGTTGGTAGCGCCGACCACGCCGATCTTGACCGGGTTGCCCTTGCTGCCCTTGGCGGACGACTCGTTGGCACCGGCAAACGCGCGGTAGCCGAAGAACGCGGCCACGGCGATAATCGCCACGACCACGATGGTGATGATGACGTTGCGGGCGGTGTGGTTCACACGCACCGGCTCGTTATTGTTAGGAGCGGCCGGGGTTGCCGGCTGGGTTGCTGCTGTCATTGGATTTCCTCTCTCCAAAATTGATGTCGGGTAACACCATAACGCGCTTGAACCGCGAAAGTGACGGAAAATGGCCGATTGCCATATAGGTGTCTTTTATGGCGCGCATGCAATGTCCGGGATTCGTGCGTTTGATAACCCGCTATAGGCGTGCCGAACACGCCGGAAAGCACGTCGAGAGGGGCTTTGACAATGGAAGCTATGACTACCGATACTGCCAATGCCGATATCCGAGCCGTATTCTTCGATATCGATGGCACGCTCACCAGTTTCACGACCCATACGGTGCCGGATTCCACAATCGAGGCGATTCACCGGCTGCAGGCCGCAGGCGTCAAGGTGCTGATTTGCACGGGCCGCGCGCCTTCACAGATGCACGTGGTGCTGGATACCATGCCGGTGACGTTCGATGGCGTGGTGGCGTTCAATGGGCAGTATTGTTTTGATGACACCGGCTTCTTTGCCTCGCAGGCCTTGGATACTGCTGATATTGAGGTGATTCTCGACTGGCTGGACCGTCACCCCGATGTGGTGTGCAATTTCGGCGAGAAGGATTACGTGTACTTCAACCAGTCCAATGATCTGCTTCGCGCCACGTGGAGCAAACTGGGCAAAACCGCACCGACCCGGTATTTCGAGGACCCGCGCACCCGCGCGCTGGATCATGAGACTTTCCAGATCAGTCCCTTTGTCGGGCCCGAGCTGGAGGCCGAACTGGTGGGACTGTGCAGCAATGTGCGCGGGGTGCGTTGGCATCCGGATTTCACGGATCTGATTCCGGCCGATGGCGGCAAGCCGCGCGGCATCCAGCGGTTCATGGCGCATTACGGCATCACGCGCGAGCAGACCATGGCCTTCGGCGATGGCGGCAATGACACGGATATGCTCGCCTACGCCGGCATCGGGGTCGCGATGGGCAATGCGACCGCCGAGCCCAAGGCCGCCGCCGACTACATCACTGACGATGTGGACCACGACGGTGTGCGCAATGCCCTGCTGCATTTCAGGGTGCTACGCGATTAAAACATCACAACAGTTCGCTTTGTTCTGCCCCGCCGTGACAGGGCTTATGAATAAGCAAAGGGCTCGGGACGAATCCCGAGCCCTTTGGTGTTAGCGAACTAACAACACCGTGGAGGTGTTATCACTCGTTGTCGCCAGCGGTAGCGGCGGTAGCGGTGACGGCACCCTTCTTGTCGGTGTTCACGCCGGAGTACACCCAGTCGGTGTAGTCCGGGTGGTCGTAGCCGTTGTCGACGGCGAACTGGAAGGCCTCATCACGGAACTTCTCGAGCTCGTCGATCTTGTCGGCGTACTTGTCGGCGTCGATCATGCGCAGAGCCTCAGCGGTCAGCTCGTAGCGGTCGATGCGGTTGACACGAACCATGTCGTACGGGGTGGTGGTGGAGCCCTCCTCCTCGTAGCCGTGGACGTTGAAGTTGTCGTGGTTCGGACGGTCGTAGATCAGGCCACGCACGTCGTGAGCGTAGGAGTGGTACGCGAACAGCACCGGCTTGTCGGCGGTGAAGATGTCGGCGAACTCCTCGTCGGTCAGAGCCTCGTCGTTCTCCTTGGCGGACTGCAGGGAGAGCAGGTCGGCAACGTTCACAACCTTGAACTTGACGCCCAGTTCCTTCAGCTTGTCGGAAGCAGCCATGATCTCCTGAGTCGGGACATCGCCGGCGGCGGCAAGCACGACCTCGGCCTCATCGTTGTTCTTGGCGGTGGAAGCCCAATCCCAAGCGGCGGCACCCTTCTCGAGCTCGGCACGAGCCTCGTCCAGGGTCAGCCAGGTGGCAGCAGGCTGCTTACCAGCGATGATGGCGTTGATCTTGTTGGTGGACTTGTAGCACTTCTCGGCGATGGCCAGCAGCATGTTCGCATCGGTGGCGAAGTAGATGCCGATGACGTGGTCGTTGTGGAAGCACTTGTTCAGCAGGACGGAGGTGACACCCGGATCCTGGTGGGAGAAGCCGTTGTGGTCCTGACGCCAAACATGGGAGGAGACCAGCAGGTTCATGGAGGCGATCGGCTTGCGCCACGGAATCTCGCGGACGGTAGCCTCAAGCCACTTGGCGTGCTGGTTCAGCATGGAGTCGATCACGTGGACGAAGGACTCGTAGGAGCTCCAGATGCCGTGACGACCGGTCAGCAGGTAGGCCTCGAGGAAGCCTTCCATCTGGTGCTCGGACAGCTGCTCAACGACCTGGCCGGAGACGTGCATGTGCTCGTCGACCTCGTCGGAGATGTAGCCGGCATCCCACTGCTTGTTGGTGACTTCGTAGGAAGCCTGCAGACGGTTGGAAGCGGTCTCATCCGGTCCGAAGATGCGGAAGTCGCGCGGGTTGTTCTTGATGATGTCGCGAGTGTAGGCACCCAGGGTACGGGTGGCCTCGAGCTGGCCCCAGCCGTGGCCGTACTCAGCCACTTCCTTGACCTCGTAGTCCTCGAGGTTCGGCAGCTTCAGGTCGTTGCGGATCACACCACCGTTGGCGTTCGGGTTGGCACCGATACGCAGCTCGCCCTTCGGCATGAAGGCAAGGACGTCGTCCTTGACAGCACCGTTGGCGTCGAACAGCTCTTCCGGCTTGTAGGACTCGAGCCAGTTCTTGAGAACCTCGAAGTGGGCCTCGGTGTCGCGGGCGGAAGCCAGCGGCACCTGGTGGGAACGCCAGGAGCCCTCGGTCTTCTTGCCGTCGATGTACTTCGGGCAGGTCCAGCCCTTCGGGGTGCGGAAGATCAGCATCGGGTAGAACGGACGGTGCACGTTGTCGGTCTGAGCGGTGGCCTTGATGTCGCAGATCTCGTCCCAGATGGTCTCCCACAGCTCGGCGAAGCGACGGTGGATGGACATGTGGTCCTCATCATCGAAGCCAGCGACGAACTCGTAGGGCTCGTAACCCATGCCGTGGAAGAACTCGTGGAGCTCTTCGTCGGAGATGCGGGACAGGATGGTCGGGTTGGCGATCTTGTAGCCGTTGAGGTGCAGGATCGGCAGCACGATACCGTCGGTGCGCGGGTTCACGAGCTTGTTGGACTGCCAGCCGGTAGCCAGCGGGCCGGTCTCAGCCTCGCCGTCGCCGACGATGGCCGGGACAAACAGGCTCGGGTTGTCCATGATGGCGCCGTAAGCGTGGGACAGAGCGTAACCCAGCTCACCACCCTCGTGGATGGAGCCCGGGGTCTCCGGAGCGAAGTGGGACGGAATGCCGCCCGGGTAAGAGAACTGACGGAAGAACTTCTGCAGACCAGCTTCGTCCTTGGTGATCTTCGGGAAGGTCTCGGTGTAGGTGCCGTCCAGGTAGGACTGGGAGGTACCGGCCGGGCCACCGTGGCCCGGGCCCATGATGATCACGGTGTTCTGGCCGTGGTCAGCAATGAAACGGTTGATGTGGCCGATGAGGAAGTTCAGGCCAGGGGTAGTGCCCCAGTGGCCCACCAGACGGTGCTTCACATCTTCGCGGGTGAAGGGCTCCTTCATCAGCGGGTTGGAACGCAGATAAATCTGGCCGATGGAAAGGTAGTTGGCAACGCGCCAGTACTTGTCAACGCCTTCGAGGGCTTCCTCGGAAACCGGAGCGTTGAGCTTCTTCCAAGGGGTGCCAATAACAGGACTCGTCATGTGTACTCCTGTACTCCTGCACGTGATCGTGCGATTGATTATTTCTGTTCGGTCACGGTCCCTGACCCTTGCGGTGCCAAGGTTTTCCGTTCCCAATCAATCGTCATGGTACGAGGACAACGCGACTTTTGAACGATTTCTTGCGGGTGTGTTCGAAATTGTTGCGGATATTTCAGTATTTGTGCGGTTCGACTGACCGTTTGTCAACATTAGTTTTTTCAACATACTTTTTCAAAACGGCGGAAGCATGCGGAAATCCAGCATTTGGCTAGAACAGCGCACGTTCGATTTCCCATGTTCGAAATCGGCGTGTTGTCCGTCTACAGGCATGTAGTTTGTTCGATTTGCGCACATAGTCTCTGCGTGTCGGCCTTGTCGCCTTGACCAGTGATAATCAGGGGTGTTCAGCCCACGTAAAATTCCAATGAACGTTAGGGGAATATCAATGGCAAACGGTCCTGTGCTTGTCGTCGACTTCGGCGCCCAGTACGCCCAGCTCATCGCCCGCCGCGTGCGCGAAGCAGGCGTGTACTCCGAGCTGGTCCCTCATTCCATGCCGGTCGACGAGATCCTGGCCAAGGATCCGAAGGCGATTATTCTGTCTGGCGGCCCGGCCTCCGTGTTCGAGCCCGGCGCGCCGACCATAGACACCAAGGTATTCGAATCCGGTGTTCCGGTGCTTGGTATCTGCTACGGCTTCCAGGTCATGGCCTATGAGCTCGGCGGCAAGGTGGATAAGGCCGCGCTCGGCGAATACGGCAAGACCTCAGCCACCATCGACGACGCCGCCGGCATCCTCGCCGACTCCCCCGCCGAGCAGACCACGTGGATGAGCCACGGTGTGGCGGTCGAACAGGCCCCGGCCGGCTTCGAAGTGCTGGCCCACACCGAAGGCGCGCCCGTGGCCGCCATGGCGGACGAATCCCGCAAGCTCTATGGTGTGCAGTGGCACCCGGAAGTCAAGCACTCCCCGCTTGGCCAGAAGCTTATCGAAAACTTCCTGCACCGTTGCGCCGCGCTGCCCAACGACTGGGATGCCTCCTCGATTATCGAGGATCAAGTCAAGAAGATCCGCGAGCAGGTCGGCGACGCCGAGGTGATCTGCGGCCTGTCCGGCGGCGTTGATTCCGCCGTGGCCGCCGCTCTGGTACACAAGGCCATCGGCGACCAGCTCACCTGCGTGTTCGTGGACCACGGCCTGCTGCGCAAGGGCGAAGTCGAGCAGGTCAAGCACGACTTCGTCGCCGCGACCGGCATCCGCCTCATCACCGTCGACGCCGCCGACGACTTCCTCGACGCCCTCGCAGGCGTCTCCGAGCCGGAGCGCAAGCGCAAGATCATCGGCGAGAAGTTCATCCGCACCTTCGAGAAGGCCCAGCGCCAGGTCCTCGAAGAGGCCGGCGCCCGCGGCAAGGAGGTCAAGTTCCTCGTGCAGGGCACGCTCTACCCCGACGTCGTCGAATCCGGCGGCGGCGACGGCGCGGCCAACATCAAGAGCCACCACAACGTCGGCGGCCTGCCCGAGGACATCAAGTTCCAGCTCATCGAACCGCTGCGCACTCTGTTCAAGGATGAGGTGCGCGCCATCGGCACCGAGCTCGGTCTGCCCGACGAAATCGTCTGGCGTCAGCCCTTCCCGGGCCCGGGTCTGGGCATCCGCATCATCGGCGAGATCACCAAGGAGCGCCTCGACCTGCTGCGCGAGGCCGACGCCATCGCCCGCGAGGAACTCTCCAAGGCCGGTCTCGACCGCGACATCTGGCAGTGCCCGGTCGTGCTTCTGGCTGACGTTCACTCTGTCGGCGTCCAAGGCGACGAGCGCACCTACGGCTCGCCGATCGTCCTGCGCCCGGTCAGCTCGGAAGACGCCATGACCGCCGACTGGTCCCGTGTCCCCTACGATGTGCTCGCCACGATCTCCACGCGCATCACCAACGAATGCCGCCAGATCAACCGCGTCGTCCTCGATTGCACCTCCAAGCCGCCGGCGACCATCGAATGGGAGTAAGCCGATAGGGCTTTGACCTGCTCTTTTGAGTGCCGTGGTGTACCGCTGAGTTTCGTTTCGTACGAGAGTCATGGCAAAACCGCCAGCGACGGCAGTGAGTAAAAACGATTTCCTAGCCTCCGTTCCCTCGTTGGAACGGAGGCTTTTTCTTTGCCGTTTTACTCCCTTTCACCTGCGATTTCGCCATTTACTCCCCGTGTTTCAAGACAACAAGGCACGGGGAGGTATTCGAGGGAATGGGAGTAAGGATTTATCCCAAGTGAGTTGACGCGCGGTTTTTGTCCCCGAGGGCGAAACGGGGCCGTTTCGGGGCCCGTGAAACTCAAATCGAACTCAACGGGCATTTTTTGCTGGGCGTTCCAATGTTCCCGTTCCGTGGGATACCCTGATTCTCTCTGTGGTACTGTTTGTGGTGTTTCCTCTGGCTGGCGGTATGCTGACCCGTTCGGCTGTCATCAAGCGGAAGGGGCAGTGTACTTTGAGGAGACTTTCATCCATATGTTTGACAGTGTAACTACCATTGGCTTATTGCTGACGCTGGTGATGATTTTCTCGTTCCAAGGCAATACCATTCTGGAAAAACCTCTGCACATTGTTTTGATTGCGGTACCGCTGATTTTACAGACCTTCCTGATTTTTGCGATTGCGTATATCGCTTGCCGGGTTTTGAAGCTGCCCTACAAGATTGCTGCTCCCGCCGGAATGATTTGTGCTTCCAACTTCTTTGAACTGGCTGTTGCTGTTGCAATCGCCTTGTTTGGAACGACTTCCCCTGCGGCACTGGCAACGACTGTGGGTGTGCTGACAGAAGTTCCCGTGATGCTGTTCCTTGTAAAAAACGCAAATAAAACGAAAGACTGGTTCAAATATGAGTAAGAAAAAGGTGGCATTTATCTGCGTCCATAATTCCTGCCGCAGTCAGATTGCCGAGGCCTTGGGAAAGCACTTGGCTTCCGATGTGTTTGAAAGCTATTCCGCAGGAACGGAAACAAACCGCAAATCAATCAGGATGCTGTCCGCATTATGAAAGAACTGTACGGGATTGACATGGAGAAAACCCAGTATTCCAAACTGATCTCGGATATTCCTGCCCCTGATATTGCAATCTCCATGGGGTGCAATGTGGGCTGTCCTTTCATTGATAGAGCATTTGACGATAACTGGGGATTAGAAGATCCGACCGGAAGCGAAGATCAAGTCTTTGTCGAGATCATTCGAGAGATTGAAAAACGGATTCTACAGTTGAAGCAGTCCCTTATTTGATTGAAATAGCACTCTGCTTGTGGTATAATACAGATGATCCAAACCATTGCTTTTCTGCTGATAACATTGGGCTTGATAATCTTTTGATAACAGGAGTCCGACAACGCCGTATAAGTTGGATAATTGGTATCAAATTGAGCAACTAAGAGTCAAATCCCCTAAACAGTATTGTTTAGAACCAGTTTTACTTTGGCGAGTGGGAGTAAACTGGAGCGGATTTTGCGCAATCGAAATTCCGTCCGTAGAGTGTCGCAGTGTGCCGCCACGTACGAAAAAGCGTAAAGCCACCTGTGATTTTGGGTGAGTAAAAACTATTGAGACCCTCTGGAAACAACGTTTTCAGGGGGTCTCTTTATGCCTTTTGACCTGCAGTTTCAGTCATTTTTACTCTAAAAGCGCGTACACCACGGACATGGCGACACGCAGCGGACGAAGAGTAAAGGATTTTTCGGAGAGTGAACTGTCCCAGTAGTTTGTCCCACCACCCCAAAAACGCCCCTGAAACTCAAGTGAAACTCAATAGGAACGCAAGGGCGTCATCGTGCGAGCACCGCAGCCTGAGCCGCCGATACCAGGCTCGTTTGCGACGCCGTCGCTGCTTGCCTGGATCGTCAACGGCAAGTACGTCATGTCGCTGCCGCTCTACCGCATAGAGACAGACCTCAAGGCGTGCGGCGCGACGATATCGCGCCAGGACATGGCGAACTGGATGATGAACGTGCACGCGCGCTGGCTGGCGAAGGTCCATGAGAGAATGAAGGTCGAGCTGCTGTCGCATGTCAGGATTCATGCCGATGAGACCACGGTTCAGGTCCTGAAAGAGCCGAACCGCGAGGCGAAGAAGAAATCGAGGATGTGGCTGTTCTGCTCGGCGCGCTGCAACGTGCCCGTGTATGTATTCGAATACCACGAGACCCGCAGGAAGGGCGTTGCCCAGGAGTTTCTTGCGGGCTGGTCCGGCACGCTTACCGCCAACGGCTACAAACCCTACTTCAATCTCGGCAACCCCAACATCGCCAACACGGCGTGCCTCGTCCACGTGCGCCGCTACTTCGCCCAAATCGTGAAGATCGCCGGCGGCGACGCCAAGGCGGCGTCTGCGGCCAGCGTTGCGCTCGAGGCAAGGCGCAGGATCGACGCCATGTTCAAGGTCGACTCCAAGTTCGACGACATGGAGCCGGGCGGCAGGAAGGCCGCCCGCGACGCGGAGCTCCGCCCGCTCATGGAGGACTTCGGGGGATGGGCGCGGGCCCAGCTTCCCCTAGCCTCGCCGAAGCTGGCGCCGCACCGTGCGCTGCAGTACTGTTTGTGTTCAATTAGTTGTTGCGGGTTTAGTCACGATGATTTTTCGGGTTTAG
>OBXB01000084.1_pt1 | contig 22934 bp, 19 predicted proteins | sample 1476581 | NCBI WGS metagenome assembly OBXB01 (sample SAMEA2580147, study PRJEB22360) | human gut metagenome | biome: human gut; feature: human-associated habitat; material: faeces | place: Denmark | collected 2008/2010
ATCCCCGTGTCCCCCCCCCCCCCCCCCCCCCCCCCCCCCCCCCCCGGCCGATGACCCGCATGTGGATCGAACTTGACGGCAAACGCGTCGAACTGGGATTGCCGTCTGCCTTCGCGGCCGGTGTCGCTGCCGGAAGTTTCGCCGGGGGAGCAAGGGCCGCCGATTCAGTCAGCGGCGGCACCGAGACGGCCGATGACCCGTCGGCCGACCCGGACACGATCGTCTCGATCATCACCGGCACCGTCGTGCGATGGCTGGTCGACGACGGTGCGACGGTCGCCGCCGACGAACCGGTCGTCGTACTCGAGGCGATGAAGATGGAGACCCAGATCCCCGCCCCGCACGCCGGCATCCTGCACACGTCCGCAGCCGTAGGTGCCCAGGTTCGCTTCGGAGACCGACTCGGGCACGTCGAGTCGGCATAAAACGGCGGCGAAGCCGGCCCCCTCTGACGAGGGGGCAGCCGGGCGGAGCGTATTCATACACAGAAGAGGAAGCAATCATGGCATCGGCAATACAAGCAACAAAGGCACCGGCTCGCAAGGGGAGCCTGGCCTGCTACCGCTGGTATCCGAAGGTGTCGAGGATCCAGGCCAAGGCCGCGCAGGACGTCGGCCGCGGCAGCGAGACCTTGATGACGTTCGCGCGCGGCGACCTGTTCAAGGCCGCCCGCCGCTTCGTCTCCGGAGAGTCCCGCAAGGCGCTGGTCGTCACCGGCTTTTACCATCCCAAAACCGACGCCGGCCCCGCCGAATCCGACGGTCCGGTCGGCGCGACCGAGATATGCGCGGCGATCCGCGACATCGGCGGCGACGCATGGCTGGTCAGCGACGCATGGTGCGAGCCGGTGATCCGCGGCGCGGCGAAGGACGTGCTGCCACAGGACCACGTACTGATCGCACCCAAAGGCGACTCGTTCGACGCATGGCTGGACGGGACGAAAACGCTGATCGCCGAGCAGCACATCGACACGGTCATCTTCATCGAGCGTGTCGGGCCGGCGTCGGACGGCTACCCGCGCAACATGCGCGGCATCAACATCCTCGAGTGGACCGCGCCGCTCAGCCGGCTCGCCTCGCTCGGTCTGCACACGATCGGCATCGGCGATGGCGGCAACGAGATCGGCATGGGACACATTGAATCGTATGCGATCGAGGATATCGTCGACCATGGCGACGAGATCGCCTGCACCGTGCCCACGCAGGAGCTCATCGTGGCCGGATGCTCGAATTGGGGCGGCCATGCGTTCGTTTGCTCGCTCTACGCCATGGGCCATCGTGAGGTCGCCGGCCTGCTTGACGAGCAGTGGCATCGCGGCGTGCTCGCGAACATCACGGCCGCCGGCGGCTTGGACGGGGTCAAACTTGTCAACATCCCCACGGTCGACGGTCTGTCTGAACGCCAGTACTACAGCCAGATCAACGCCCTATCCCAGCTCGCACGCTGAGTTTGATTGAATCGGCCTTTAGCCGATGCGATCCATGGTCAACAGGGTCTTCGGATGGTTGTCGTCGATGGATTGCAGCGGGTGTAACTCACGAGCCAGCGTCTTCTCATCCATCACGGTGAGTGACACCTGATAGTAGTGGTCGCTCTCGGGATCCGGTGTATAGAAGTCGACTTCCGTGGAACCGACCTTGCCGATATGCACGGTTCGATGGCGTCGCAGCAGTTCGAGATACACCACGTTCTCGATCCGATGTCCGAGGTCCCCGGAGGTTTTGCCAAGGAACCAGAACCGGAACCCGGGGTCGCCCAGATAGTACTTCTCCATGGCCTGCAGGTATGCCTTGCCCTTGATGTCATACCGGTTGGCGCGGAATAGCAGGTAGTTCTCCCTCATTGCGGCGATGTATTCGCCTACCGTGGTGGGGGATATGCCTCGCTTCGTCTGCCGCATCGAGTCGGCCACGCCCTTGACCGAGGTGATATTGCCGGCGTTGTCGGCGAGGAACGATGCGACGTCGTTGAACGCAGCCGTGTCGATTTTCGGATGGCGTCGATCGATGCGCATGGCCACCTCTTCCATAAAACCTTTACGAAATCCGAAACCCTTGCGGCCGGTCGCGGAAACCGGCCGTGACGAAACGGTCGGAACGGGAGACCAACCGACAGTAAGGCTGACCGGCCGTTTTGCGAAAAACGGTCGGAAAACAGCACGCCGAAGCGGTTCTGCTGGCGTGGTTTGACGCTAGAATCAGTCAAGATTAACGGAAGGTAAATTCACGGAGGAATCCATGCGACGATGGCTGATCGAGCTGCTTAAAAGCGAAACGATCCTGATAGTCGCCTCCATACTCGCGCTGGTCTCCTGCTTCATCGTCCCGCCCGACGCCGGCTACAAGGACTACGTGCACATGAGCACGATCAGCCAGCTGAGCTGCCTGATGCTCGTCGTCTGCGGCTTCCAGCGCATCGGCGTGTTCCGCATCATCGGCTCGAGGCTGCTGCATCACGTCAACACCGCGCGCGGACTGGTGATCACGCTGATCGCCATGACGTACTTCTCCGCGATGCTCATCACCAACGACGTGGCGCTCGTCACGTTCGTCCCGTTCGCGATCGCCGTGCTCATCATGGCGAACATGGAGGATAAGGCTGTGCTCGTCGGCGCGCTGATGACCATCGGCGCCAACGTGGGCAGTATGCTCACGCCGATCGGCAACGCGCACAACCTGTATCTGAAGGCGCTCACCGGCATGCCGGCGTCGGAGATGATCGGCATCATGGCACCGTATTCTGCGACCGCGGCGGTGATGCTGGTCATCATCAGCTGCGTCGTGTTCGGCAAACAGCCGGTGTCCGAATTCCAGTCGCTCGACGGCACTGGCATCGAACAAGGCGTGCTCGCGCCGGAAAGCGGCAAGCACCAGCCCGACGAGATCCGTATCACCGGCTACGGTGCGGGCTATGGCGGCTGGCGCACCATCGTCTACACGCTGCTGTTCGTCGTCTGTCTGCTCGCCGTCAGTGGCTTCGTCCCCCTGTGGGCCATGTGCGTGATCGTGTTCGCCGCGTTCCTGATCTGCGACCGCAAGGTGTTCAAGAACGTGGACTGGGGACTGCCGCTCACCTTCTGCATGTTCTTCATCTTCATCGGCAACATGAAACGCGTGCCCGAGTTCTACCAGCTGGCGCGCTCGCTGGTCGGCGGCCATCCGCTGGAAGTGGCGGTGGCGTCCAGCCAGGTCATCAGCAATGTGCCCACCACGATTCTGCTTTCCGGCTTCTGTGACCAATGGCGCGATCTGATCATTGGCACCAATTTGGGCGGCATGGGTACGCTCATCGCCTCGATGGCCTCGCTTATTTCTTACAAGAACGTCGTGCGCCAGTACCCACACAAGAAAGGCCGGTATCTGGCCGTCTACTCCGCCGTCAACGTTCTGTTTTTGGCCGTATTGCTGACCTTGAGCTGGATCATCGAGCCGAGTTTCTGAGCCCAGCCATCTCCACCCCGCTGACGGGGGGCTGCCGGCGAAGCCGACTGGGGGTCTACCGCGCGTATACGGTGGGGGAGCCGGTCAGTCGGCTCATGGCCGACTGCGGGATGTCGTGGATGCGGCCGATGGTGGCATCCAGCGTGGATACGCCGGCTGCGGTGGCTGTGTTGGATTCAGAGGTGATGCTGGATACGCCGACTGCGGACGATGATACGGACGCAACCATCGGCTGACGATAGGCGTTGGAGTTGCGGGCCAGCCGGGCGAGCGCAGGGCGCTGCCTGCGGAACAGATTGATAAACATACCGCATACTCCTTCATCGTTGGCCGGCGGTCTTCTGGCCGCCGTGGTTTCCATCCTGCCCTCCCGTGCTTGTATTCGCTATGGGGGATAGCCCCTATTATTCCCTGAATCTGCACGATTCCCCCTCATCCTTGAGGGTGATTCTAACGGCAAAGGAATCGGCCTAATGGCCGATGTCGATCAGCGCGAAGCCACCAGCGTGACGCTGTACGGCTTGATCTTCATCGCCAGCAATGAAGACGGCGACGGCAATGTGTAAGCCCGACGTTCCGGCACAATCGCCCCCGAAGCCTCGCCGCGGTATCCGATAGTGGTTTTCGCCGTCGGACTGGCGCTTAACGTCGTCACCTCCAAACGCACCGGTTGCGATGGCGAGGCGCCCAGCCCGGCCAGTCCGCGCGCGATTTCCAACGTCACATCCACCGGGGAATCGGAGGTATTGACGATTTTGATGTAACGGCAGGCGTCATCCCCGTCATGCCCGGTGGCACTGACATACAGATGTTTGGCGGGGCGTGACGCGGTCTGCTCGATGGACACGGCATATGTCGTGTCGCCCAGATGCGTGGAAAACAGCCGCTCCACCTCATAATTCACCGTGGGGTTCACATGCGCCGGATTGAATTCGATAAGATTCTGCGCCCACCCCTTAGCCGGAATATGCGCGAGCAGCGGCGCATAGGAGGTCATGCGCACCACGTCGGAATTGCGCTCGCAGCCGGTCAGGAACGCGGCCTCGCCGAGTGCCGACTTCCACGTGTTCGCGCCTTGTTCGGTCTGTGGTTGGCCGGCAAAATAGCCGTTGGCTGAATATTCGCCGAAATAGACGCCGGCGCCACAACGCGGGTAAGCGTCGAATCGTGACGCCTGGGATGCAAACCATTCGGGGGAGTGGTAGGAATGCTCGTCGACGATAATCGCGTCACCGGTGGCGGAATCATGTGCCCCGGAATCGGTTGCGGCCAACGCTCGCGCATGGTCCCAGCTGCGCTTCATCGCCGGCTGGAAGGGGAACAGTCCGGCGCTCATCACACACAGCATATCCGGGTATCGTTCATGAATGGCCTCGCTGATCATGTCAAACTTGGCCACGTAGTCAGCCCCGAAGTTTTCGTTGCCCACGCCGATCATGTCCAAGCCGAACGGCTCAGGATGGCCCATATCACGCCGGACCGCGGCCCACGAGCTGGACTCCGGATCGCCATTCGCGAATTCGATGAGGTCCAGGTAGTCCTGAATCACATTGTTGCGGAAGGTGGCCGAATTGATATCCATGTGGCGCGGATCTCGGCCGGGCGACTGGCATGCGATGCCGGCGAACAGAGTAGGCAGCGGCTTGGCCTTGAGGTCCTCGCACAGGCAGAAATATTCGTAGAAACCGATCTGATAGCTCTGCGAATAGCTGGAACCATCCGGCATCTTGAACGACCACATCGAATACTGTTGGCGTCGCGCGGCCAGAGAGCCGACGGCATCCTTCCAGCGATACTCATTGCCGGGCGTCACACCTTCGACGATGCAGCCGCCGGGGAATCGCAGAAACGCTGGATGCAACGCCTGAATGGTCTCCACCAAATCGCGGCGCAGCTTGCCGTAACGCCATTTCGGGTCGCCCGCGCCCCAATAGTCCGCATCCATGAACTGCACCAGATCCAGATCGAACGTGGTGCGTTCGCCGGCGTCAATGGTGATACGCAGCTTGCCGTAATCGGTGTTCAGTCCGGTTACGTCGGCGTTGAACCGGTACCAGCCGTCACGGCCGATGACGATGGCACCATCCGACGAATCCGGACTGATCGAAACGCCGGAATCCTGCGCATCGGCCCCATCGTCCTGCCTCAGACCGGTCTCTTCCGTATCGTCAAGCGGATCGGAGTCCACGATATACGACAATCGAGTGATACTGGTGAGCGGCAGGCCGTACCTATCGACCACGCCGACGGACAGCTCGGCCCGCCCATGAACCGGACGTACCGCGAGACTGACGGAATAGGTGTGGTCGGCGACGATGGAGAACGCGGGCTCGCCCCCGTTGTCGCCGCCTCCGTTATAGCCGAGGTTTTCCAGATATGCAGGGCCGGTTTCGGAAGGAACATCGGACGTGATGCGAGCGTATCGGCTATGTGCGTGAATTGGCGGGGCGGGGCAGTCGGTGGTCACCCGCTGGCCGTGAATCCCGCGTATCTCACTGCCAAGGCTGGCGGCGGAACAGTTGATGAAATCCCAGAAACGCAGGGAATCAGCCTGTGTACGCCACCGTTCGGCACCGGCCATACGCCACGTGTGATGGTCGAGATAAACGCCGTCAAAACTGTAGTTGTTCACCATGTTGGCGTTCAGCCCGCCATCCGCACCATGGTTGATGTCCTCGAAGAACACGCCGTACAGTCGCCCGCTTGTGTGATGGGTGGGGCTTCCCACGCTAATCCGCACCATGGTTTCGATTGTAGAGGGAATGGAGCGGAAAGGTAAACGGAAGAGTTCGCTCACCGTTCATGTTGCGGTCAATCCAAGTCGACTGTTCGCCGGTATACAGCCGGTAACCTCGAAACAGGAATGGAAAATACGGACGACTAGGAGCGCGGCTGTGCAATCCTCGGTGGGAATACGTGAGCGCATCGACCACGTGTATCCGTCGCTGCGTCCGGCGGAGCGCGCCGTGGCCCAGTATATTCGGAATCATATCGAGGAGGCGGCCGACCTGACCGTCGGTCAGATGGCCGACATCGCCCACGTCAGCCAGCCGACGGTGATTCGGTTCGCCCGCAAGCTCGGTTTCGGCGGTTACCGTGAACTGCGGTACGTGTTGCGCAACCCGGCCGCCGAACACAAAGTGACCTTCAATCCGCTGGCCGGATTCGATCTGAATCCGTGGGATGGCGAAGATGAGATTCCCGGTAAAGCGGCCGATGGCGCGAAGGCGCTGATCGACGAGCTGCACAGTGCGTTGGACCCCAAGGCCTATCGCAAGGCGGTCGCCCTACTCGCCGAATCGGAGTTCATCGACATTTTCGGCGTGGAGAATTCGTTGACACCGGCGATGGATCTGTTCACCAAGCTCGGCTACCTGGGACTGACATGCCGTCTCAATACCGACGCTTACCTGCAACAGATCGGTGCCGGGCACCTGCCCCACGGCGCTGTGGCCGTCGCCTTCTCCCATTCGGGCAGTTCGGCGGATACGGTCAAAGCGTTGCGATTGGCGAAGTCGCATGGCGCGAAAACCATCGCCATAACCAATGCCATCGGCGCGCCGCTGGCCAGCTGGGCCGACGTGACGTTGCTGACGGGTCGTGATTCGCACACGATCTATGGCAATGCGATTTTCTCGCGCGTGGCCGATACCGCGCTCGTGGACATGCTGTACATGGGCGTGATTCTGTCCGGCTATGGCCGGTTCTCCACCGCGCTCGACGAATCCGGTCGCATGATTCGCGACCGCGTATTCGAGAACTGAGCTGCTGCTTTATCGCGCCTTGGGCCGTATTGCTCTGGTCGTTGCTGCTTGGGTTGTTGACGATTTGGTCGTTGTCGCCCTGGTCGCTACCGTCCTGAGGCATGTGCCAGCGAATACGTAGTGGACTTGGCGTGCGTATGACGTTCGATCTTGCCGCTCAACTCCAGCTGGTCCAAGAGCTGCGTCATCTGATCCTTGTTCAGGCCAAGCGCTTTCTGCATGGTTTTACGGCTGAGCTTCACACCGCGGAACGCGAGGAAATTGAGCGTGAACTGTTCCAACGTTTGAGGCGACGGTTCCAGCGTTGCCGTATCAAGCGGGCGGGTACTGGCCTGATCGTCACCGTCCGGGCGTTCGCCGAATCCACTGCCGAGAATCAGCGTCTGCAGTGGCGCGCAGCCGATGATGCGTGCGCCGGCCAAAGCATCTGCGGCGTTATCCGTCATGCGCTGAATCGTGGGGAATGAGTACATTTTGGCATGCTGTGCTTCGTCAGTGGTGCTGGGCGCGGCGGAAGCATCGGCATCGGTCCGATGCGAGGACGCGGCCTCGGCCGATACAGGGATAGGCAGTACCATTGCCACCGAAGTGGGGCCCACGCGCAGTTGCGGACTGACCGCGCTCTGCGCGTAGGCGTCCATAATGCGTTGAATGCCGGTACCGCAGTTCTCGCAGAGGCCCAAATCGGCGAACAATTCAGCCAAACGCGGGGTGCGTGGCTGGCATACGCCGTTGAGTAGATCGTTGATTTCCAAACCATCGGTCAGGCCGCCGAGCGACACGATTTCCAAGCGGGAATCGAAGATATTGATCAGTGTGGGGCCGGAGTACGTGTAATCGCGATGTTCCAGTGCGTTGACCAATGCTTCGCGCAGGGCTATGGCCGGGTATTGGCCGGATTCGTTGATGCCGTTCAGCAGGGCGCTGGCTTGGTCGAGCTGGCGCAGCACCGAGCCGGTGAATGTGTGACGTTCGCGAATGGCGTTTTTGCCATTGCCCTCGAAAATGGTGGCCTTGATAACGAACGGGCATTGGTTGGACAGCAGGGTGGCAAGCGACGATTCGGTGGTGCTGGTGAAGGTGTTGTTGGTGCCGGTGTTGGTGATGCTGCCGGCGGGGACATTACCGGCATCGGCAGAGACGGATGCAGCCATGTTGGTCACAACCGGGCTTTCCCAATCCTTGCCTTCACCGGCAAAACGACCCTGTGCGTATGTGAAAGTGAGCTCACCGCTATCGCCTGCGACGGTCTGGCCCGATGCGGCGTGATCTACGTTGCTCTCCGTTGTCCCCATATCGCCGATGGTACCGGTGCAAGCCGACGTTACGCCGAGGTGTTTTACACCCCTACGGCTAGACTTACACGAGTTTGGCCCCGTAGCTCAGCTGGATAGAGCATGTGACTTCTAATCTCAAGGTCGACGGTTCGAGCCCGTCCGGGGTCACGATGTAATAAGCCCTTGGTCCCTCATCGTTTGTGAGGGGCAGGGGCTTTTGAATATTATGCCGGTCTGGGTCCGTCTGGAGCCTGAACTGTCGACCTTGAGATTAGAAGTCACATGCTCATCACCACCATCCGGGAACACCCTTAAGGGGTGCGTCTCCTGCATAACGGCTATACTCTGACTTGAGATGTGCTGAATAATAACCAGCTATCGCGCGTCCGCCAATGGCGACGAACGAGGGAAGAAGGCCCGTGCCACGAGCAATCATCGAGGTAAGAAACCTACGCAAGGAATACCCCGTCGAGGATGAGACGGTGGTGGCGCTTGACCGTGTCAATCTCAGTATCCCGCAAGGCCAGATCTGCTGCATTTTCGGCGAATCCGGCTCCGGCAAATCCACGCTGCTCAACCAGTTGGCCGGCATGGAAAAACCGACGCGCGGCGGCGTGAGAATCGGCGGCGTACCCGTCAGCAAACTCGACGAGCGTGAGCTGGCGGCCTTCCGCCAGAAGCATCTTGGCTTCGTATTCCAGTCGTACAACCTGCTGCCCAATCTGACCGCGCTCGAAAACGTGGCAATGCCGCTGATGTTCCGCGGCGTGCCCAAGGAACAGCGCGAACGTGCGGCGCGTGGCGTACTCAAACGAGTCGGGCTCGGCCATCGTCTCAGCCATTACCCGCGCCAGATGTCGGGAGGCCAACAGCAGCGCGTCGGCATCGCCCGGGCGTTTGTGACCAAGCCCGAGGTGGTGTTCGCCGATGAGCCGACCGGCAACCTTGACTCTAAAACCAAAACCGAGGTCATGACGATGATCTGTGCATTCGCCCATGACTTCAACCAGACCATCGTGCTGGTCACACACGATCCGCAGATGGCTTCATACGCCGACCGCATCGTCACCTTGCTCGATGGCCGCATCACCAGCGATCGGCTCAACACCGACCTTTCCCGCCCAACTGTTCCGTCCACGCCGTCCGCCCAAAGAACCCAAGGAGTTGACCGATGAAGCACCTCTCCCACCGCACCATCGCCATCATCGTCGCGTTGCTCTCCACGCTGTCACTGGCACTTGCCGTCATCTCCCTTCCGCACCAGGCGTACGCAGTCGACGGCACAGACGGCACAAGCGGCACGAACAGTACGTCTCAGGGAAGCGACGGCGATTCCGCGCCGATCGCCGGACCGGTGCCCAACATCATCATCACCAACTTCGCGTATGGAGGTGATTCCGTGGCCGCCGGATCCAAATTCAATCTCGACTTCACCTTCCAGAACAAGGGGCAGGTGGCGGTGACGAACATGGTCGTCACCGTGGACGGCGGCGAGAGCTTCGCCATCGCGGGAGGCACGAACACGTTCTACGTCGACGCGCTGTGGGCCGGTTACGCCATGACGCAAAGCGTGCCGATGCAGGCGCTCGCCTCCGCGAAAAGCGGTGCCCAGTCCGTGACCGTGAACTTCCGATACGAGTATGTGGACGCCAGCGCCCGCTCCTCAAGCCAGTCTGACGTCAAGATTTCCGTGCCGATCAGTCAGCCTGACCGGTTCGAAATCAGTGATCCCGTAGTGCCCGACCAGGTGATCGCCGGCCAGGAAAACACGGTCACGATGGAATATGTGAACAAGGGCAAAGGCGATATCGCCAACGTCGAAGCCACGATGGAGGGCGAAGGTTTCGATGCCACGATGAAAACCCAGTACGTGGGCAATGTGGCTTCCGGCGCCACCGGCACGATTGGTTACGCCTTTACGCCGCACGCGTCAGGCGAGCTGAAGACCACGCTCAAAGTCACGTACGAGGATTCCGACGGACAGACCAAGACCAAGGAATTCCCGCTCACCATACCCGTAACCGATATGCAGCCGATGGATGATTCCGGCATGGCCGATCCGAACATGGAACAGAACGCCAATCAGGGATTGCCGGTGCTGGTGTATGTGGTCATCGTCGTGATCGCCGTGGTCATTATCGTGGTGATTGTGCTGCTGGTGCGTCGCCGGCGCAAGCAGAAGGCCAAGAAGAACGATATTGATGAGGACTGGGATGATTGGTCCGAAGGCAAGGATGATAAGACCGATACCGGCGTGACGGATGGTGCTGCGGCAGACACCGCTCCTATCACACCAGTCACCCCAGCCTCATCAGTCGCACCGGCCGGCTCATCCCACAAGGCCTGAAAGGCCCGACCATGCGATTCGGCGACATACTGCGGCTCTGCAGACAAAACCTATGGCGGCGTAAATCCCGTACGATTCTGACCGTGCTGGGCGTTATCGTCGGCTGCTGCTCGATTGTGCTCATGGTCTCTTTGGGCCAAGGCATTAACGAGCAGAACGAGAAGATGCTCAAATCGATGGGCGATCTGTCCATCGTCACCGTGTACACCAACGGTTATGCCGGTCCGATGGACGATGGCGGCTCGTCCAAGATGGGCGATACCAAGCTCGACGACAAGGCCGTGGAATCCTTCCGCGCGATGAGCGGCGTATCCGGCGTGACGCCGATGATGAACTTCCCTTATAACGTGACGGCCAGAGCCGGCGCGGGCGGCCGTTACATCTATGATTACGTGCAGATCATGGGCATCGACATGACCCAGTTCGACCAGATGGGCTACAAGCTCGTCGGTGGCGAGAAACCGGTCAAAAAAGACCAGGTGCTTGCCGGCGAATGGTTCGCCTATGGGTTCATGGACACCCTGAAGAACGGCGAACAACGCACCAGCACACGTGGCGATCAGTATTCCTCATGCACGTTTAACCAGGCCACCGGCCAGTGCGAGGAAGATCAGGACGAAGATCCGTTCTTCGACCCGCTCACCACGCAAATTAGTCTGACCACCGGCACCAATTATCAGGGCGACCAGTACAGCATGAACATGTACGGCGGCGGTGGCGGCGGCACAGGCGGCGCGGGCGGCGGTGGCGGCGCGGGCGGCGCAAGCGGCAGCGCCACGGGTCAGTCGGAAAACGTCACCCTCGATGTGCGGGCTTCCGGCATTGTGGCGGGCGACTACAACAAGGGCTATGCCACCTCCGACGGTCTGGTCATGGATTTGCAGGCGTTGAAGGAACTGGCCGCCAAAGTCGATCCAGCCGCCGCCAAAAAAGCCACCGCCTATGATCAAGTGCTGGTCAAGGCCGCCGACCTCAAGTCCGTGCCCGAAGTCGAATCACAGATCAAAGCGTTGGGCTACGAGACCTCCTCCTATGAAGACATGCGTAAGTCGTTGGAAGAACAGTCGCGCGCGATTCAGCTGATTCTGGGCGGTATCGGTGCGGTTTCGCTGTTGGTTGCGGCCATCGGCATCGCCAACACAATGGTTATGTCCGTAACCGAGCGCACGCGCGAGATCGGCATTATGAAGGCGCTTGGCTGCTACGTTCGTGACATTCGCGTCATGTTTCTTGCGGAGGCCGGCGCGATCGGATTCTTCGGCGGATTGATCGGCTGCGTGCTGAGCGGACTGATATCGCTGGGCATCAACGTTGTCGGCGCGTTGTATGCGGGCGGCATGAGCGGCGGCATGTCTGGCGGTATGGTCAGCGGTGCCGGCGGGGGCTCCGGCGACGGTACCGGTGGCGGAACATCTATCTGGACCATACTCTGGCAGGCGATAGTTGGTGGCGAGAATGTGACCCGTTATTCGGTGATTCCGTGGTGGCTGTTCCTGTTCGCCGTGCTGTTTTCCACGCTGATCGGCTTGCTATTCGGCTTCGGCCCGGCCAATAAAGCCGTTAAAATCCCGGCCCTAGACGCCATCAAAAACAACGAGTGATCGCCTCTGTCACCTGCTCCACCGTTAGTCCATAACGTTCGTTCAGTTCGCCCAGCGACACGCGGTCGGTAAATTCCTTGGCTGCGCCGAAGTTCAGCACACGAGGATTACGGCTGCCGTCCGAGACATGATGATTCGCATAGTATGCGGTCACTTTCTCGCCCCAGCCGCCTTCAAGCTGCCCGTCTTCAAGGGTGATGACCTGCTGGTGGCCATCACGCAACGACTCCAGTACGTCTGAATCCAGCGACGTGCACTGGCGCGGGTCGATAACCGTTGCCGTGATGCCATAATCGGCAGACAATGCGGCGGCCGTCTGCTCCGCCAACGGATACGCATTGCCCAGTCCGATAATCGCGACGTGCGAGCCCGTCTGATTGACCCGCCAATCCAGCATGTGACGCACACCGGCACGCTGAGCCGTTACGCTAACGGTCCCGCGGACTGTTGCGGCAGATATGCCCCCGCTGGCGGAGCTGACGGAGACTGGCAGCGAAGTTGACTGGGGGCGGTCAGCGATCTGCCCACCCGTCACCGGCAGCAGCGTCGCATCCCGTTCCGCCGTCAGAATCGCCTCGCCCGGCACTCGAATCACCACCGGACCAGCAGGGGCGTCCGCCGAACCGGCCGGCGCGGTAGCCCATGCCAGATCAGCTAGATAGTCGCGAGCCGAAGTCGGCACCAGCATCGTAGCCCCTGGAATATTGGAGAACATCGTCACGTCATATGCGCCGGAATGCGTATTGTCCGAACCGGACAGGCCGCCCAGAAAATCAAGTACCGTGACTCGCGAACGGTTCAGGCTCATCTCCTGGAAGAACTGGTCGTACGCGCGCTGGAAGAAGGACGCCGTGGTGGCCACCACCGGCGTGCCACCCGCCCGTGCGATGCCGGCAGCGTACGCCACGGCATGCGATTCGGTGATGCCCGTGTCTACATAATGTGCGCCCGCGCGCTCTCGGAACTCATGGGTGATGCCGTTCGAGCCCGGCGTGGCGGGGGAGATGACCACGAGTCCCGGCTCGGCGGCGAAACGCGGTTCGAGTGCGGCCATCGCCATTTTGCCGTAATGCTTGCGCGGATCGTCCGGCTTGCCGATTGCGGCATCCGGATTCTGCCAATGCGAGGCCTCGCACTGGCCCTCATGCGGTTCATGATCGGACAGGTTGCAGTGATCCGAATGCCACGGCTCGCTGTGGTTCACGTTATCGGTGGGATGCACGCCGGTGGGGGAGTCGAACGAAACCGGTGAGGCCGAGGCGGTTTGCCGATCTGCGTGAGTCTCCTCACCGTCATATCCTGCGCCCTTCAGCGTATGAATATGGACCACCACCGGATGATCGATATCGCGCACTTCCTCGAAAGCTGCGACCAGCGCGGAAACATCGTTGCCGGCCTCCACATACCGATAATCCAAGCCAAACGCGTTGAACAGATTCGGCTGGGCGGTGCCACCGGACGCGCGCAGGCGGGCGAGCGGACCGTACATGCCACCGAAATCGCCGGCAATCGACATCTCATTGTCGTTGAACACAATGATGAGATTGCCGCCCTGCTCAGCCGCGTTGTTCAGTCCTTCAAACGCCACGCCCGAACTCAGCGAACCATCGCCGATCACGGCGATCACATTGCCGATGCCGCTGTTCGGGCCTTCCATATCGCGGGTTTTCGCCAAACCGCAAGCCAATGAAATCGAGGTACCGGTGTGACCGAGCACGAACTGGTCGTGTTCGCTTTCGTCGGGGTTGGTGAAGCCGGTCACCTCGCTGAAACGGTTCGGATCCATATACGCGCCGGCCCGTCCTGTGAGCATCTTATGCACGTAGCTTTGGTGGGATACATCGAACACGATACGGTCACGCGGCGAATCGAAGACGCGATGCAGGGCCACCGTGGCCTCCACCATGCCCAGATTGGAGCCGATATGACCGCCGTGTTGGTGGCCATATGCCAGCAGCGTGGCGCGAATCTCGCGGCACAGTTCGGCGAGCTCGTCGGGGGCAAGGGCCTTGACATCGGCCGGGCTGGCAATGCGGCTCAGCAGATGGGAGTCGTCGCCATGGGAAGGGGTAATGCTCGGGGGGATGTTGTGAAGGCGCGCGGCCCCCTCGGCGGCACCGGAGACGGCGAAGGAATCGCTTGAATCAAATCCGTTTCCTGACGCGTTGCGCATACCCTCGAATCTCCCTTCGCTAGTCTTTCCGAAGTTGAATGCTAACGCCCGGCATTGTCCGAGGTCCACATGACGAATCAATGCCCCCAACATCTCCGTAAATGGGTGATTCGTTCGCTGCGCGATGTGGGACAATGAATGCGGTAATTCCTTTTGATACCAAGGAGCGCGCAATGAAGGCCGTATACGCATCCACCGTCAACCATGACGATCCGCTTGCCGCGTTGGCGGTGGGCGAGCAGCCCGAACCCCAGGCCCGCCCGTTCTGGTCGACCGTTTCGGTGCGCGCGGTGACCGTAAACCATCACGACGTCTGGTCGCTACAGGGTGTGGGTCTCGCCGCCGAACAGACGCCGATGATCCTGGGCACCGATGCCGTGGGCGTTCTGGACGAGGACATCCCCGGCAAGCATGGGCTCAAGGCTGGCAGCGAAGTGGTGCTGTACACGTTCGTCGGCACCGATGGCGCGGGCGTGGCCCCGGGCGAGCGCCGCACGATCCTCTCCGAGAAATACCCCGGCACGATGGCCGAGAAGACTGCCGTGCCGTCCGCCAACGTGTTCGCCAAGCCCGCAAACCTCACCACGGCTGAGGCGGCCGCACTCGGCACCAGCTGGCTGACCGCCTACTCGCTGTTGTTCGATGCCGCCGGCATCAAGCCGGGCGACTCCGTGCTCATTCAGGGCGCGGGCGGCGGCGTGTCCACTGCGGCCATCCAGCTCGCCCATGCCGCCGGTCTGGAAGTGTTCGTCACCTCGCGTGACGCGGACAAGCGCGCCAAAGCGCTGAAACTTGGCGCGAACGCCGCGCTGGAGACCGGTGCGCGGTTGCCGCGCAAGGTCGATGCGGTGATCGAGTCCGTGGGGGCGGCCACATGGGGCCATTCGGTGCGGTCGGTGCGTCCCGGCGGCACCATCGCCATCTGCGGCGCCACCACCGGCGACCAGCCCGGTGCGGAGCTCACGCGACTGTTCTTCCAGGACATTCGCGTGCAGGGCTGCACCATGGGTTCGCGCGAGGATTTCGCCCGGCTGCTGCGCTTCGTGGAGCACGCCGACCTGCATCCGGTGATCGATTCCGTGGTCAGCGGGTTGGACGCCGCCCCCGAGGCGTTCGCCAGAATGATCGCCGGCGACATGTTCGGCAAGATCGTTATTGAGCTGTAAGCCTCACAGAATTATGTATTGAGAACGATTCGCTGCGTGGCTTAACTCCGCTATCAGGAGTACAGTGGGCCTTATTCTCAATAACTAGGGAGTAAATGATAATGGCAAATGAATCCAAGCCCGAAGTCGCAGTGGTCATGGGATCGGCCAGCGACTGGGAGACCATGAAGCGCGCCTGCGATATTCTCGACCAGTTCGGCGTCGCCTACCACAAGCAGGTCATCTCCGCGCACCGCACGCCCGAGCTCATGGCCGAGTTCGCGCACAACGCCCGCGCCAATGGCCTGAAGGTCATTATCGCCGGTGCCGGCGGTGCCGCCCACCTGCCGGGCATGATCGCCGCGCAGACCACACTGCCCGTGATCGGCGTGCCCGTGCGCTCCCACGCCCTGTCCGGCTGGGATTCGCTGCTGTCCATCGTGCAGATGCCCGGCGGCATTCCGGTGGCCACCACCGCCGTCGGCAACTCCGGTGCCACCAACGCCGGCCTGCTCGCCGTGCAGATGCTCTCCGCCTTCGAGCCCGAACTGGCCGACAAGCTTGAGGATTACCGTAACGAACTGAAGGAAAAGGTGGCCGAATCCAATGCCCAGCTTGTCTGAAGAAACGGGCGGCCGCGTCTCCATGCTGATGCCGGGCTCGACCATCGGCATCATCGGCGGCGGCCAGCTCGGCCGCATGATGGCTCTGTCCGCCCGCTACATGGGCTTCCGCGTCGGCGTGCTTGACCCAACGCCGAACTGCCCGACCGGTCAGGTGGCCGACTTCCAGATCACCGCCGAGTACGATGACAAAACCGCCATCCATGATCTGGCCGTGCAGTCCGACGTGCTCACCTACGAGTTCGAGAACGTGGACGCCGGCGCCATCGACGAGGTGCGCGGCATCACCGCCACCCCGCAGGGCACCGACTTGCTGCGCGTGACCCAGCACCGCGTGCGCGAGAAGCAGTTCATCAACGACCACGGCACCGCCACCGCACCGTGGCGCGCTGTCAACAACTTCGATGAGCTTGACGCCGCATTGGGTGATATTCATTATCCGGCCGTGCTGAAGACCGTGTCCGGCGGCTACGACGGCCACGGTCAGCTCGTGCTGCGTTCCGACGCCGACTTGGAGAAGATCCGCTCCCGCTCCGACCGTGGTGGTGGCTTCCCGCCGAGCATCCTGGAAGGCTTCGTCGACTTCGCATTCGAGGCTTCGATTCTGGTCTCCGGCAACGGCAAGGACTTCGTCACCTTCCCGATTGTGCGTAACGAGCACCGCAACAACATCCTGCATATGACCATCGCCCCCGCCGAGGTGTCCGAACATGTGGCTCGCGAAGCGCATGAACTGGCGATTCGCCTGGCCAAGGGCTTCGAACTGGCTGGCACGCTGGCCATCGAACTGTTCATCACCAAGGACGATCAGGTCATCGTCAACGAGCTCGCCCCGCGCCCGCACAACTCCGGCCACTACACCATCGAGGCCTGCTCGATGGACCAGTTCGACGCCCACATCCGCGGCATCGCCGGCTGGCCTCTGCCCAAGCCCAAGCTGCTCTCGCCGGCCGTGATGGTCAACGTACTTGGCCAGCATGTGGAACCGACGCGCGCGCTGATCGCCACCCACCCGGAGTGGAATGTGCACGACTACGGCAAGGCCGAAGTGCGCCACGACCGCAAGATGGGCCACATCACCGTGCTCACCGACGACCCGGCCAAGACGGTCGCTGACCTTGAGGCCACCGGCTGCTGGGACGACCTGAAAAAGAAGGCGTGACCTTACCGATGGTTGAACATATCGAACGCCAGACCAAGCAGAAGGACGCGATTCGCGCCGCCTTGGCCGACTGTGAGGAGTTCATCTCCGCTCAGGACCTGCACCGCAGGCTGGAGGACGAAGGCTCGAAAATCGGCTTGGCCACCGTATACCGCCAGCTCAACGCCTTGGCCGATGCCGGTGCCGCCGACACGATCCGCCTGGACGGCCAGCAGCTGTTCCGCCTATGCGGCGACGACGGACATCACCACCACTTGGTGTGCAGGCGGTGCGGCAAAACCGTGGAAATCGACCCGCCCAGCGAGGCTTGGCTGCGCAAAGTGGCCGACGGCCACGGCTTCACCGTTGAATCCCACACCTTGGAGGTCTTCGGACTGTGCTCTGATTGCCAAAAGGAGCAGAAAGCGCAGAAGGTTCAGAAAGCAGTGAGCGAATAACAAATGGGATCGGCTTCAAAGCCGATCCCATTTGTTATTCCGCTGCTATTCCACTGACTTCAGCGCGCCGAGCATGCTGTTTCTTTGAGGTCGTGTTCTGCACGATGCCTTTCACGCCGTCCAGCTTCATGAGCTTGGCGCTGCGCGACTCCACATTGGAGGTCTCGTGGTTCTTGAGCCGCACCATATAGGCGTTCGACTGGTGCTGCTCGCCGAACACGTGCTTACAGTCACCCGAAGTCATGAACATGAAATGCCCGAAGTAGGGAAGCCGGCTTGTCACGCAGCTTGCGTTTGGCCGCCACCCAGGCCGGTATCACGGCGCTCGCCCAGGCCAGCAGGAACGCCGCCAGGGTGATGGCAGGGTGGAACGCCAGCATGACACGCCGATGTAAATGCAAATGATAATAATTCTCAATACATGTTATTCTGTCGTGTTGGTGGCTGGGCGATGATGCAGCAACAGCAGCATCGCCCAGCCGTTCGGCTAATTAGAGAGGAAAACCCAATCATGTCCATCATGTCCAACGCCAAGCGCGCGCTCGCCATCGCGGCCGCCGCGGCGACCCTGCTCTCGATGGCCGCCTGCGGTTCCAGCAACGCCGCCAGCGGCAAGTCCGATTCCAGCGGCGCCGCGTCTTCCGGCAAGATCGAGGTCGTCGCCTCCATCAACCAGTGGGGTTCCGTGGCCGAAGACCTCGGCGGCAGCAACGTCGAAGTCACCAACATCATGACCAAGACCAACGTCGAGGCGCACGATTACGAGCCCACCAGCCAGGATGTCGCCAAGTTCGGCACCGCCAAGGTAGCCGTAGTCAACGGCGCCGATTACGACCCGTGGGCCACCAAGGCCGCCCAGCCGACCAAGGCCACGCTGGTCACCGCCGCCGAAACCGCCGGCATCAAGGAAGGCGACAACCCGCACGTCTGGTTCTCCGCCAAGGTGCGTTCCAACACCGCCGACGCCATCACCGCCGCCTACCAGAAGGCCGACCCGAGCCACAAGGACGACTACGCCAAGCTCAACAAAGAATGGCACGCCAAGGAAGACCAGCTTGAGTCCAAGATCAAGGAGACTTCCGCCAAGACCGAGGGCCTGCCGTACGCCGCCACCGAATCCGTGGCCTGGTACCTGGCCGACGACCTCAAGATGACCGACGCCACTCCGAAGGGCTACGCCCAGGCCTCCGCCAACGAGAGCGAGCCGACCCCGGCCGACATCAAGGACTTCCAGGACACCCTGAAGGCCGGCTTCATCAAGATGTTCGTCTTCAACAGCCAGGAAGCAAACTCCACTACTGACCAGATCACCGGTGCCGCCAAGGACGCCAACGTGCCGATCGTGGAGCTCGCCGAGCAGATGCCGAAGCAGTACACCAACCTGCTCGACTGGATGAGCGCACTGGTCGACCAGTTCGCCGCCGCCGTGAAGTAATGCGGCAGTAGCCGTCAATCCGCAACAGCGATAAGGGGAATAATCAAGTCAGATAGCGAGGCGTTGTCTAGGGGAGAACAGAACACTTCGCTATCAGGGATAGGCTCCTTATATATCAGGGTGCTTCGGGGATGTCCCGAGGCACCCTTTGCGTTAGGGTGAATAGTTAGGAAACGGTAAGAAAAATAGTGGAACTATGGATTTTCCAAGGTTCAGCGGCAACAATATGCCCTTGAAAAGTCACATACGGAAACAGGCGAATGAGCGAGAACACTAGTAATACCACCACAGTGAAACCCCATTTCAAGCTTTGGGCCAAAAAGGTCGAAGCCAATGAAGTCACGCCCCAACACCCCCACAAGCCCTTCCCCGGCTGGGTGTACGGCGTGCTCTTCGTTATCTTCGACATCATTGTCGTGACGGCGCTCGAAGTGGGCGTTTCGTCCAGCTCCACCCGTGTGCAGCTGTCCAGTCCGACCGTCGGATTCGGCTTCGTGAGCAAGATGTGGACCGACGGCAATTTCGTATTCGTGCTCAACGTGATACTTGTCGCGTTGCTGTACCTCATGTTGCTGATGCTGTTCAACCGGTTCTGGACGGCAAGCATCGTGATTCTCGCGGTCGGAATCATCGTGGCCGCCATCGAACATTTCAAGGTCGAGATCCGTTACGAGGCCATTCTGCCCGCCGATCTAGGCTTCCTTGGCTCGAACACCGGCAACATGCTCACCTTCATTCCGGCCGGTGCGCATGTGACCATCCTCGTGGCACTCGGCGCGTTCGCCGTACTGCTCGCGCTGATTCTGGTGCTGCGTCATTTCGATGGGCGCAAAGGTCGCATGATTCGTACGGATAACCTGAGCCTGAACCTCACCTCCCGTCTGATTCTTCTGCTGCTGCCGATTCTGGTGTTCGCGTTGTACTGCATTCATGTGAGCACCACCGATTCGCTGGCCAACAAGTTCTCCCGCGCCTTGGGAGACATGCCATCCATGTGGGATTCCGTGTATGACGCGCAGCGCAATGGTCCGCTCGTGGCCTTCACCCGCCAGCTCAACCCGAAGATCATGGACAAGCCGAGCAACTACTCCGAGGAGACCATGAAGAAGGTCGCCGCTCGCTATCAGAAGGAAGCGGAGACAATCAACGCCTCCCGCACCAACAACCTCACTGATTCGACAGTGGTGTACGTGTTGTCCGAATCCTTCTCTGACCCGAGCCGCGTGCCGGGACTGAAGACCAATAAGGATTCGATGCCCAACATCCGCAAGATCAAGGCGGGCACCACCTCCGGCCTGATGCTCTCCTCCGGCTACGGCGGAGGTACGGCCAATCTCGAATACATGGGACTTTCCGGCCTGAGCATGGCCAATTTCGAGTCCTCCCTGTCCAGCCCGTACCAGCAGCTGGTCCCGAGCCAGCATTGGACTCCCACCATCAACCAGCTGTGGGGCGCGCCCGTCAACTCGCTCGGCTACCACCCGTACGAATCCAGCATGTACTCGCGTGCCACGAACTACAAGAAGTTCGGCTTCTCGCACTTCTACACGTTGACCGGTCCGGACGTGATCAAGTATCAGGACAAGATCGACGAGTCGCCGTACGTCTCTGATAAGTCTTCCTATGATTCTGCGTTGGAAGGCATCAAGTCCGGCAAGACGAACAAGTTCATTCAGATCATTACCATGCAGAATCACATGCCCTACCACGAGTGGTATGAGAATAACGACTACACCGCCGAATCCACCACGGGTACGCCGCTGGGTGATGATGAACAGCAGTCGATTGAGACCTATCAAAAGGGTGTGGAGATTACCGATCAGGCCACTCAGGAGTTCCTGAATGAACTGGATGCGCTGGATAAGCCCGTCACCGTGGTGTTCTATGGCGACCACTTGCCGGGCATCTACTCGTCCGCCAGCGAGGATAACAACAACTCCTTGGCCCTGCACCTGACCGATTACTTCATCTGGTCGAATAAGGCTTCCAGCTCCCAAGGCAATAAGGCAAGCGATGCAGCCTACTCCTCGCCGAACTTCTTCGTGGCGCAGGCCGCCGATCACATGAACGCCAAGGTCAGCCCGTATCTGGCGTTCCTGACCGAAATGCATTCCAAGATCGCCGCCATGGAACCGCCTGTGGTCAACAAGATCCAAGGCTGGGATCGTATCCCCGAAGGCCAGAACATCTATCTTGATCAGAACGGCAACCCGATGTCCACCGATGACTTCGACAAGGAAACCAAGCAGTTGCTTGCCGACTACAAGCTCATCCAATACGACATCACCGCCGGCAAAAACTACCTCAAAGACACGGACTTTATGACGCTGCCGTAAAGCAGACAGCCTAGTAGGCTGTCTGTAGGCAGCGTGCGAGCCGACAGACGAGCCAGCAAGGCGCGGGGCGTAGCCCGTCCAAAATTGCAGTAGCGCTACCGTAAAGCAGGGGGTGCTTTCATGACGAACCAGACTTTCGAACAACTGAAGAAGACTTACGAATCCGGTCGTACCCGGCCGCTGGCATGGCGCCGCGCGCAGCTGAACGCACTACGCCGTCTGGTTACGGAGAACCGTGATGCCTTTGTCTCCTCGGCTATGGCTGACTTGGGCAAGCCTGCGGCTGAAACCGTGCTCATGGAACTGAACCTGGTGGCTGGTGAGGCACAGTTCGTGCGCAATCGTCTGGGCCTTTGGACCGCCCGGCACCCCAAAGCGATGCATTGGATGTTGCAGCCGGCTGCCGGATGGACGATTGCCGAGCCCAAAGGCGTGGTGCTCATCATTTCACCGTGGAATTATCCGGTGCTGCTGGCCTTGGAACCAATGGCTGATGCGCTCGCTGCCGGTAACGCCGTCTGCTTGAAACCGTCCGAGCTTTCACCGAATACGTCCAAGCTCCTTGCTGAGTTGGTGCCGCAATACCTTGACTCCGAGGCCGTGCGCGTGGTCGAAGGCGGGCCCAAGGAAACCGGCGAACTGCTGAAATGCCCGTTCAACCACATCTTCTATACCGGTGGCGGCCACGTCGGCAAAATCGTCATGCGCGCGGCGGCCGAGCATCTGACGCCGGTCACGCTGGAACTCGGCGGCAAGTCGCCATGCTTTGTGGATCGCACTGCGGACATCAATGTGGCTGCACGCCGCATTGCGTGGGGCAAATTCACCAATGCCGGGCAGACTTGCGTGGCACCCGACTATGTGCTCGCCACGCCGGATGTGGCCGAGGCTCTGGCCGAGCGCATCGCCGTAGCCATCACCGAATTCTATGGCGAAGATCCGAAGGCCTCGCCTGATTTTGGTCGTATTATCAACGATCGTCATTTTGAACGACTGTGCAAGCTATTGCCGGTCGGCACCGTGCCGCCTGAGGAGCCGAGCTCGCCGCTGGTGCAGGTGGCATCGGCGGTAGGCGCGGCCATGGATATGGTTGGGCGGCGCTTCAATGCCGTGACTACTGGGCGCGGTGGCGCGGGGGAGATGGCCGGCAGCGCGAACAATGCGGCGAAGCCGACGGCCGGTTCGAATATGGCA